>Ga0101944_10000223_pt1 | contig 183842 bp, 159 predicted proteins | sample DewCreD2012metaG_FD_75245 | JGI IMG/M metagenome (GOLD analysis project Ga0101944, IMG submission 75245) | Hot spring sediment bacterial and archeal communities from British Columbia, Canada, to study Microbial Dark Matter (Phase II) - Dewar... ...
GGGTTTGGAGGGTTTGGGCGAGGAGGAGGCGTTCGATGGCTTGGGCGAGGGTGTGGGGGTCGAGGTTGGGGTCGGAGAGGAGTTGTTGGAGGAGTTGGGGGATGTTGGAGAGGTCGAGGGGAGGTGGAGTGGGGGTGGTGACCGCCGGGGCGGTTTGCGGTGTTGTTGGTTGTGGATGGCGTTGTGCCATGCGTGAGGGAGGATGGGGTGGGAGGGGGAGTTGGGGGAGTGTTCTGGGAGCGGTGATTTTTTGGGGGAAGGAACCTCACCCCTACCCTCTCCTAAAAGGAGAGGGGATAATTAGGTTTCCCTCACCCCGGCCCTCCCAAGGGGAGAGGGGATGGTTGGGTTTTCCTCACCCTGATCCATTGACCTCAAGGGAACGGGGATTGGATAGGAACCGCGCAGACGAAAGCGGATTTTTTCACCACAAAGACACAAAGACAGAAAGGTTTTTTTATGAATTGCCCCTCACCCTTGCCCTCTCTCAAGGGGAGAGGGGGTGAATTGGTTTTTTCCCTCACCCCGACCCTCCCCCTGAGGGGGAGGGGGTAGATTCGGAATATCCCTCACCCCGACCCTCCCCCTGAGGGGGAGGGGATAATTCAGATTACCCCTCACCCGTGGCCCTTTTGCATTTGCGGTGTGTTTGGGGCGGGGACGACGGGGACGCCGTCCCTCCCGTTGCATGGCGGGGTGAAATATTTCTCTCACCCTGGCGCTCGCACTGAAGTAGCAGTGGTGTTAGCGATATTTCTATTCCGATTTTTCGCCCTTGTTGAGCGGGCTGCAATTTACCGTCCCTGCTGCGCGGGTTTGAGGCGGGGGTCATCCAAGTCCAGCCGGTACAACACTTGATTGTAATTGTGTCGCGGTGTCACCTGGGGTTTGTCGGCAAATTCGGCTGTGTACGTTCCCTCGAAAATCAACACAGGTGAATTGGGCGGGGTAAATTCAATGTGCAAACGCGGGTTGTAAAAGGTGTAATTTTCATGTGTCAACACCTTGACCGCCGGACCCCAGGGTCCAAATGGCGAGTCTGCTTCCGCATACCATAATTCCCCGAAAGCCGAAGGTTTCCCAAACGCCTCCATAAACACACTCACCCAACGTTTGCGCCACGGATGCCAGGCGATCGAACCGGTGTGCGGCTTCACCGGTTTGCCATCCGCAGCGGACACCGGATGCGCCGGCGCGGGGATTTCTTTCCAAGTCTTGGGATCCTTCCACGCCTCAAAAGTGGCCGGACAACGCAACCGCGGAAAAGGGTCCCCAAACAACACCCACTCCACACCTTGTTCATCCCGCCAAAAAACCGGATGTCCCTTGGGTAATGGCGGTTCCTTGGGTGATTCAGCGCTCTTGTTCCACAGCACTTTCAACCGCTCAAACTCCTGCTTGGTTTCATCCCAAACACACAGCCCCCATTCATACGCATCGAGGTGATTCCGAATTTTCGAGTAAATGGCCACCAGTCGGGCCCTGCCGTCCGCCGCCGGCAAACTGGCCACCCCGGTCAACCATGTCGGCCCGCTGCCCGGCATTGGCGCCAAACCCTTCACGCACCCTTGGCCATCGCGGAAATGCTCAAACTTCAAACGCACCGGCGGTGTCAAGGAAGCCAGCGCCTGCACAGGCGTCGTCGCACCGGTCATGTGGAAGATACCAAGCGGATAATGAGCCAACGTGGTATCCCCCCAGAGCCAATAAAGCCGCCCGCTGTGCACGGCATTTTGCACGCTGTCGCAACCCAAGACCCCTGATTCCGGCCAGTCCAAATCCCGACCGGTCTTCTGGCTTTCGGCAAACAAACCCGCCCCGGTGATGCGTCCCAAGCGCCGCGCAATGATCGTGCGCCGCACTTCCACCCGCAGCGTCTTGCCCTCCTCCGGCTTCAACCGCACCCCACGATAACCAAACCCATCCTTGGACCGCTCATAACCGTGGCCGATGACGTCAAACCACGTCTCCCGCCCCATTAACTCCGGCAAATCAAACGCTATTACCCCCGCGTTGTCGCTGACAAAACGCACCCCGTGCGTGGTGCGCAGCTCCACCAACGGGACCGGCCAGCCGGAACCTTCCTCCACAATTTCCAACCGGCACGGTGTCACCGCGGCGGCGCAACACACTCCCACCCACCACGCCACCCATGCGACTTTAGGCATCATGTCTTGCGGGACACCTCGCCTTTACACAGCGGGATGCCCCCATCATTCCTTCTGCAACAGGGCGCTAATTTCGGCCAGCGTCTGCTCTGCGCTGATCTCCCCGTTCACCGGCTTCAACAAACCGGCCTTTTGATAATACTCAATCAACGGCGCCGTCTGCGTGTGAAACGTCGCCAACCGCGCCCGCACCGTCTCCGGATTGTCATCCGCCCGTTGATACAACTCCCCGCCGCACTTGTCGCAGATCCCTTCTTTCTTCGGCGGGCGATTGGTCTTGTGATACGGCGTCTGGCAACTCTTGCAAATCAAACGTCCCCCCAAACGGCTGACAATCAAATCATCACTGGTTTGAATGAAAAACACAGCCGCCAGCCGGATGTTCAATTCACGCAAAATTTCCTCCAACATCTGTGCCTGCGGCAACGTCCGCGGAAATCCATCCAACAAATACGCCGGCGCCTCATCCCCGCGCTGCAATCGCTCCTTGAGCATCCGCGCCGTCACGTCATCCGGCACCAACGCTCCCTTCTCCATGTACCCTTTGGCCAGTTGGCCCAGCGGCGTGTTCTGCTTCAAATTCTCGCGGAACAAGTCCCCCGTCGCCACATGCACAAATCCAAACTTCTTGACCAACTGCTCGGCCTGTGTCCCCTTGCCCGAACCAGGAGCGCCGAACAACACATAAGCTTTGTCTGCTTTTGCCATAAAAACATCGTATTGAATTGATGGGCACCGGCCACCACCGATGAGCTGTTCAAATTGGCCGCGCCGCGTTTCATCTTATACCTGCGCCCCACCAACATAAGCAATCCTTTAATACCGCTTATTTGCCGGCTTTAGGCTGCGGTATGATTTTGACTGAGTCGAGCCGTAAGATAATCTTACAAGTATGGCGACAACGACGATTACCGTGACCACCAAGCGTCAGGTGGTCTTGCCGAAAGCCAAGTGCGAGCGCAAGCGCATCGGCCCGGGGACCTCCCTGCGGATTACCGAAGTCGGCGAGGGCTTTTACGTAACGCCAGTACCCGAACCTACCGAGGCCGAACTGGCAGCCGTGTTCAAAGCACTGGATGCAGGGCGGCGCACCCGGCCCATCACCCCAGAGGATGAGGCCGTCATTCAGAATGAGGTCACTAAATACCGCGCTGAAAAGCGGAAGCGTAAAACGTGATCGTCGTTGTGGACACAAACGTCGTGGTCTCGGCGGCATCGTTCCTACACCAAAAACTGCTTGCGCGTCCCCCCTGCCACGATTACATTTTTCTGCGCTGGGGCGCATCCATAGCTCAATTGGATAGAGCATCTGACTACGGATCAGAAGGTTTCAGGTTCGACTCCTGATGGATGCGCCAGTTTTTTTCCGCGATATTTCGAGCAATACGCCGTCTGCTTATTCGTAGATGAAAGTTGCGCTGGCAACGGCCATTTGTTCGGGAACCAACCGAAGCCAATACGCACCATTGACGACTGATGGAATTTCCACGCCTTGGCCCTCCGGTACCACACACCTGCGCACCAACATCCAATCCCCTGTCCCCGCCACGTCCGCCTCAACACGAAACCGAACCGCACCCTGACCGTGGTGGGCAAGCACGAGTCTGATTTTATCATATCCGGTTGCCAGGCAGGCATCACTCGGGACACCGGACTGCACGGCCGTTTTTTCCCAAAGTCCAAGGGTACCCCGTGGTTTCCCCAAGGCCCAAAGGTCATCCACTACACCCACCCACAAGGCACATTGCCCATCCTCGCTCCGAATGACACGCTCACCACGAGCATCGGCCCTCAAGCCACTCAAAACCAACAACCCACGGTAACTGGCAAAATCATGAATCCGCATGTTGTGTGTGGCAATGGGACGTATTTTCTGAAATCCGCCTGCATTTTCCGCAGGCATCTCATAAAAGGTGCCGTGGATGTTGAGCAGGTTGCGCTCGGTGCAAACCTCGCGACAAACACGACCCGGCCTTAACGGCCCGGGCTGGTCCAATGCGGGGTCCCCCTTGGGCAGGCGCCATCGCCGGCCTTGGGAATCAACGTAAAGCACCGAACCATGTTCAATTTTCAACAACGACGGCGGTATGGCCACCGCTTTGGCCGTCCACGCTTGCCCGGCAGGGTCATTGGTCTTCTGAAGGTTAAGCTGGCCGTCCAAATCATAAACACCCAGTTCTCCACCGTTATTGCACGCAAGAAACCGCAGCGTCTTGAAGTCAGCTCCGCGCGCATGCAGTAGGCCTCCGGTCATTTGGGTGTCCCCCGCCCGGGCAAGCCCGTCAAAAATCGCAGCGGCATTGGTGGATCGCGTGTCCTCCGCTCGATAGTGGAAGAAGGCAGTCACGCTCGCAGCATCTTGATTGGCCCTCAAACGAATCCATGTCCCTTTGTCTGCCGCTGAAAACTGAATTTCCAAACCTTCAGGAGGTACGGAAACATCACGCAATTTCCGCCACAAATCGCGCCCCTCCACATCCACCTCAAGGGTAAAGGTGACGGGCTGTTTTCCACGGTGATGCAGAAAAAGGAACCGCCGGTAAAAACCGGAAAACAGATATGGCTCGGATGTTGCACCGGCCCGCAAATCATCCTTCAGCCATACCGCCCCGCGCCCCAGCGGCGGACCAAACCGATCAAGCTGTGGCGGGTCAACAAACCATAGGTTGGACTGTGATTTTCCCGGTGCGGCAAGGTCGCCTTTCAGTGGATGCTTGTTGAGAAACTCGCTGCGTGCCGTGTCGTCGCAACCCATCACCACACGGTCACGCCAGCGGCAGAAATCACCAATGACCTTCAGATAGGTGGAGCGCGGTTGGATGCCTGCGCTTTGGGCGGGAGAAAAGCTGCGTGGAAATTTCCAAAACATCCCGTGCATCGTCATCAGCAGGGCGTCCTCGCCGATGTCTCGAATTCGCGGCCATTCAGTATTCCAACCATGCGCACCATCATAACAATGGCTGGCCTTGGGAAGCCGCCATGCGCGCCATTGTCCTTCATGCAACGCCATAAGAATCAAAGAGCGATGATCCCATCCGATGCTCCAAAGCCGGTCATCACCGGGCATATTCCCTTCCAGCCCGCCGGGACCGGTCACTTCGGTAAACTGATTTCGCCGGACAACATTCCAGCGCTCCGCCCGCCCATCCCATTCCGCCAGGCAACCACTGGGTACATCCGGCCGCTGTTGGGCCTCTGCCCCGTGCTCTCCATTGTTTGCATAAACATAACGGCCCTGTGCGGAATAGAAACCCTTGCCGTGGTAACCGGGCAGGTTGGCATGTCGGCCTGTGGGTCGTTGTTCATCAGCCCACAGTTCCGTCACCGCCAATGTGGCCGCGTCCACCTCGTAAATCCCCTCCTCCATGGTGGCAAAGACCACCTTGCGCGTTGGTTCCGTCAAGTGCCGAGCCGTGCCGGTATGCCTGCCAAACATCGCAGTGTAGGGAATCACCCGCACCCCTCTGCGAGCATCAATCACATAGGGGCCAATGAAAAGCTGCTGACTTTCCCGATGAATAAACCGGTTGGCGGGAGTTCCCCCAATGCTTTCCGGGCGGATAATTTGGCGGAGGTCAGGGGTAATCTCATAAAGTTTATCCGTGGACCCCGTTGGTTTGTGTGGCGCATAGGTCACCACCCAAAGCCGCCCGGCCCACGGCACCACCGCCCCTGTGCCGCACTCACCTTCCTCATTGAACATCGCCAGATGCGGATAAACGCCCGCAACATTTCGCGGCTCTGCTGCAGTCGCGCCCGATTGTATCCTGCAAACCCATAACAAACAAAAATAAAAAGCAAGAAATCGCCCGGCTCTCATCCAAACCAGTGAAGGTGCCTCTCCATAAAAAGCAAAGAAAAAACACACACCACCACGGTGGCCATTGAATCCTTGTGCCATACTCTCCAAAGCCTCCTCAGCAACGTGAAAGTGGATGCTGCAAAACCAAAATCCTCATTACAAAAAGCTTTTCGCCTCGCCCCATCAAAGCCAAACTGCTCCGCATGGCTAACGCATTTGTTCGCTTTGTTTTTTGGGGCTTGGCCGTGGCGGCCCTGGCTTTCCCGGCCATAGGCGCATCGCCAACTCAATGGCAGGTCACCTCGCCCAACGGCCGCATCACGGTTTACGTCCAAATGGCCGACTTGGGCAATCAACGAGATTTCCCCTCAGGCCGCCGCTTGTATTATCGAGTGGAGCTCGATAAACGTGTGGTGGTGGACAACTCCCCCTTGGGTCTGGCTATGGCCGATGTGGATTTGTCCCGTAACCTGACTTTCGTCACTGCCATTCCTCCAAAAACCATTGAAGAGCGCTACCTCATGCCCCACGGCAAACGCCGCGAGCGGCTCCACCAGGCCCGCCAAATCACTCTGGTGTTTCGCGGTGAAAAAGGCCGCATGCTCGAAATGGATTTCCGCGCCTCCGATGATGGCGTGGCCTTCCGGTATCGCTTGCCGGAACGCCTGCCGCTGGCCACCGCCACCGTGGCCGCTGAACTCACCGGCTTCGCTCTGCCACGTGATGGCCGCCTGTGGGCCCACCCCGCCGATCATGTCACTGTCTATGCGCCAGCCTACGAAACTTACTACGAAAATGAAATCCCCGTGGGCAGTCCTTCACCCATCACCAATGGTTGGTCCTACCCGCTCCTGTTCCGGACCGCCGATTCAAAGGCTTGGGGTTTGATTACCGAAGCCGCCCTCGGCACCAACTATTGCGGCACCCGTCTCCAAAGTCAGGCTCCACTTGGTGTGTACCGCGTCCGCTGGCCGGAGCCTTCCGAAGGCCACGGCACCGGCAGTGTCTTTCCCTCCTCTTCCCTCCCTTGGGAAATGCCATGGCGAGTCATTGTATTGGGAGACTCACCGGCTGCCATTGTCGAATCCACCCTTGTCGAAGACCTCTCGCCTGCCACAACTCTTTCCAACACCGATTGGATTAAACCCGGTCGCGTGGCCTGGAGCTGGTGGTCCGACCCGCCCAGCCCCCAAGATGCCGCCAAGCAAAAAGCGTTTGTGGATTTTGCCGCCGAAATGGGCTGGGAATACGTGCTCGTGGATGCCAACTGGACTTTGATGGACAACGGCAGCCTCGGCGATGTCCTGCGCCACGCGAAAAATAAAAACGTCGGCATCCTCCTTTGGTACAATTCCGGCGGCCCCCACAACATCGTCACTGAAAAACCACGCGACAATCTCACCTACCGCGAAGTCCGCCGCTATGAACTCGATTGGCTCCGCAAGTCCGGCGTCAAAGGCATCAAGGTGGACTTCTTCCAAAGCGACAAACAAAACATCATTCACCTCTACCACCAAATCCTTCAAGACGCCGCCGAATACCAAATCCTCGTCAACTTTCACGGCTGCACCCTCCCTCGCGGCTGGTCGCGCACATGGCCGCATCTCTTGAGCATGGAAGCCGTGCGCGGCGCCGAGAATTACATTTTCACCGGCGATTTTCCAAAACGCGCCCCAGGCCAAAACACCATCCTGCCCTTCACGCGCAACGTTGTGGGGCCCATGGATTACACCCCCGTGGCCTTCACCGCCCACAATCATCCCCATCTGACAACTTACGCGCATGAGCTGGCTTTGAGTGCGCTTTTTGAATCGGGCTGGGTTCATTTCGCAGACAAACCGGAGGCCTACCGCGCCCTGCCTGCCGAGCCTAAACAATGGTTGAGAGACTTGCCGGTGGCATGGGACGACACCCGCTTGGTGGCCGGATACCCGGGACAATTTGCTGTGCTGGCCAGACGCAAGGGCTCCGTCTGGTACCTCGCCGGCGTGAACGGCAAAGACCAACCCGCCGAAGTGCGGTTGACGTTCGGCCCCTGGCTCAATGCCGCCCAAGGCGAACTCACCCTCATCAAAGACGGCCCCGACTCACGCAGCTTCAACACGCAGCGCCTCTCCTGGCAACGCGGACAAACTCCCACCGTTCAAATGCTGCCTTATGGCGGCTTTGTGGGCTGGCTCAAAACAAACCCATGAAGTCCGCGCCCCGTGCCATTTAAGGTTTGCGCAGCATTACCAATCGAAACCAACCCCGTCCCACCGCCGGTTCTTCATGAACCACGGTGAAGCGAGTCGCACTTAACATCGGCCCCAACTCCCGATTCGTCTCACTGGCCACCAAGCCCATGATGGGATTGGCCAGGCGAAGCAGCAACCGCCCCCAACCCGCCGGCGGTAGAAATTTGTCCATCACCGACACCCGCCCGCCATTCTTCAACACCCGCTCCACTTCCCGCAAACAACGCACAGGGTCCGGCACCACGGCCAAAATTAAATGCAACACCACCGCGTCAAACGACGCATCCGGATATTCAAGTGCCTGCGCATCCATTACGCGCGCATCCACTCTGATTCCCAATTCTGCCGCCTTGGCTTCAAGCCGTTTCAACATGGCCGGTGTCACATCCACCGCCGACACCTCCACTCCTGCCGGCACATAAGGTAAATCCAATCCCGTTCCCGCCCCCGCCACCAATAAACGCTCTCCGGGGTTCAACGCCAACAACTCAAAAGCCCTGCGCCTCGCACCATTGAACCCGCCGGCCACAGCATCATAAGTGGGCGCCCACAACGTATAACGCCACCGATTCCACCGCACCGTATTGCACGGATGGCGTGGCACGGACTCTTGAGCCCCCTTGTTCATCCCCCATCCTCATCGTGGCAGCCGCCGCGCTGCCTGCCGGGCTATCGCTTCACTGACCTCCACCACCGACGGAATACCGGCCGCCGGCGCCTGGCGGTACAAATTTTCATAACCGCTCTGGCGAACCGTTGTACGCCGCGAAGCCGTCCCCGAGGCCAGCCACACCGTTTTCCCAAGCTGCAAATCCCGCAAATAAAACGCCAGCGTCACCGTCCGCCGCCCTCCGCTGACCACATCGTACGTTAAAGGCGTCCCCACCGCCCCATGGTACAGGTATTCCTCCTGATAATTACGATACACACTTTGACTCTCCCGCGACCGCACGACATCCACAACCAACGCATACCGTGCCACATTGGTCAGCGGCGTCAACGCCGACAAATGTTCCTCCGTCCACCGGCCCGTCTTGGCCACTTTCTTCATCAAATCCGCATGCCGGTTTTGCGCCATCGTTAGGCGTGCATTCTCCAGCGGCCGAACCTTCAACCATGGGCGCGCCTTGGCAAACTCTCGCACAACCGTCTCCCCCAACGCATCCGCCGCCACATACTCACCCCCACCCAACGCCGTCACCGCGGCCAACACCACCCCACCTTCTTCAAGCTGGCCACGGCTCAACGAAACCTGCGGCAAAGCCGTCACCCCGGCAGTCCGGCACCCCACCATCAACAACAACAAGCCCATCAGGCACACCGCCCCCAACCTTGCAATCCATTTCTGGTTGTACAACACGCTCATGAATAATTCCTAAATACAACGCCACCCACACTTTGCCCAAGCTTGCCCCATCATTCAAGCTACCGCACCCCCATGCCGTTTCCATCCACTAATCCATCGGCGTCACCACCCCGCACCCATCTGCCATCGCGCAAACCCGTTGATAATACTCCTCCTCTTCCAACCCCAACAACACCGCCCCATACATCAATGCATGCTCATCCTTGATCAAATCTCCATAATTGATGACCGGAATCATGTATGCCACCGCCAGCGGCACCCACTCCGGCTTGTCCTTCAAAGCTGGACGCAAATACAAAACCCGATTCGGCCCCGCCGGCTCCTGCGGGTCGGGCCCCGGCTCCGCAAACTGGTGAGGCGCCATCGGCCCCATCTCAAACACCAGCCGGACCGGATAGCGCACACAATCCGGATCGGCCAGCAACGCCGCCACCCGCTCCAACGTCAAAGGCGCATGACGCGCATGTGCCGCCCGCGCCTGCGCAAGCAAATGCTCACGTAATCCCTGCTCCCCCAGACGGCTGATCCCCTCTGGTGACAAGTCTCTTAAAAAACCCGGAAAAACCGGTGATGTTGGCTCCATACCCCCCCATTATTCAAACGCTCGCTCCTTTGCCAAGCCCGCTTCCTGCCTCAGACGCCGCCGCAATTCGCGCGGCGTCGTCCGCAACTGATGCCTCACCGCCGCACTGAAATATTCATGTTGAGTTTTTTCTTGCTTCTTCACTCCGCGCCTCTTCCATCAGTCACCTAACCACTTCGAGCTAGGGACAAGGAAGGAAGGTCGTCGTCACAACCCTGTCTTAGAAACCTTGAGCGTCGTCAATTTCCTCAACCTGCTATTAAAGACCGGCCGCCCCACCTCCGAATCTGATGCACTCAATTATCCGATTATGTCACTCTGCCATTTGGCCAAGATTAAGTTCAAGTAGTCGTACACCGGCCCGCGCGCCAGGAACGAGTGTGCAAATTGGTTGCGGTAATGACGCAAGCAACCGTAGCAGCTTGTCTCTGGAGCGCAGCCGCAGCCGCCCTTTACCCTCTTGAACGCTGCTTCCAAACAATCCTTCAACACTGTCTGCCTCTCCAATCTGGCAACCAGACCTGCGCCACCAGGAACATCATCGTAAAGGATGATCGGCGGCACAGGTTGTCCGCCATGAGTCACGGTGGCATTGAGATCAGTTGAGGAAACTTCGAGCACCTCTGCTGCACCTTCAACGATGGCATAGGCGAGTGATAGTCCAAAGGGTATAGTGTCTACGCCGTTTGGGAGCGGAAGTTGAAACCGCAATTGAAGAACATCGGTCACAAATTCGTGTCCCAAAGAAACGTTATCCAGCGTGCCTCGGCACTTTTGGCCTTGAGGTGTCTGGTGCTGTGTGCTAGGGATTTTACTAAACCCAGCGCCGCAAACGCTGCAGATATAAAACCCCTTCCCTCTCCGTCCCTCGCAAAGGACGATCATCAGCCCTGGCGACGCCTTTGTCACTAACACCATTGGATCAGTCGGAGGCATCGAGATAACTTCGGCGGAGGTACCCAGCGAGCGCATGAAGTAGGGGCGAGTGGAAAAGACTTTAGGGGGTCGAACCTTTGGTTCCTCCGGTTTGTCATTATTGGTCACAAACCCAAACTGAGGGATAACGTACCTGTTTGAATGTAGTCGGCATCCACAAGGCATCTGTGTTGGCGCATGCTCGCCCTCTTTCCATTGCAAAAAAACGCTGTGGGTTGAACAGCGCGCATACATCCTTCGGTCCCACTCCTTTTCTGCCACTTTCTTTAATCCATAAGAGGTCCACTCCTTCTTATTCGCGACCAACTTGCTGGTAGGGGCAAACTCAGAAATGGCGATACTCAAATCCCGTTGAAGGGAGACTTCGAATGCTTCCTTGTTCTGATTGGTTCGCTGCGTATCCAATTCAACCACATCGACCGGGAAACCATACTTGGGAATGACCGCCTTTCGCGAAAGAAAAGAGAGAGCATCCTCTCTTGCGATTGTCTCCGCACGCTTTCTTGCCCAATCGGCGGTTTTATAGTCTTTAGAATTAGCCGCGTCCTCCTCAAGTTTTCTGACTGCTCTAAAATCACTTGACAACTCAGCCTCAGCTAACGCGAAGCGGCTGGCTGCACCGGCGATTCTGTCTATCCAACTTTCATCACCCAGTCCCATTTTGGCCACCATTTCGCTTGGCACGATAACACGAAGTGTGGTTTCTATTGTTGATCGCTTGTTTCGGAGAAAGTCCGCAAAATCACTCACACCTGATGGCACGTTCAGATCCTTGAATAAGCCAAAGACGTCTTTGAATCTCTCACTGAACTGTCTGAAAAAAAACGAGAGAGCAACGGCAACCATGTGACGCGTAATGATCTTTTCGTTTTGCAAGGCCAATGCAGATGGCCGGCTCTTTCCATTCAACATCCTCATTGGATCGGCGAAATGGTAAAGGTCGTGCGGACCTCGCTTGCAATATGTGATTGCAAACCCTGGATGCCCGCTCCTGCGGCCGGACCGACCAACGCGCTGGGCGTAGTTGAACGCTTCGGGGGGCACATTCCGCAGGAAGATGCAATCCAGATCACCGAGGTCCACACCGAGTTCGAAGGTCGTCGAGCTACTCAAGATGTGAATTTTTCCTTCCCGGAACTCCCGTTGAAACTCCCGTGCCTTTTCTCTATGAAGTTGCGCGGTATGCTCTTCAACTCGCAGCGATCCTGGAAGCGCCGCCTCATAAAGATGCCTGTAATGATTAAAATCTAGTTTGTCTCGCTGGACGGCTTGCAACTTGCCGGGGCAACGATGTTTGGGGCAAATGCTACGGACAGAGACGGTCTGGACACGGCCACATGTATCGCAGTGGTATAACAAATTTTCTTTTGCGATGTAGCGTAATCGCCACCAGTCGGGGTTTAACCTCCGGGCATCGTTCACACGAACTAACAAGTAATCATTGGCTGTCGGTGCATTGTCATCGCATCGACGAATGTCATCCCAAAGAGATCGCAGCGCCGATAATGCCGCTTGTGTCGCTTCTTGTATCGAAGCGTTGCAATGGATGTGCTGATACAGTTTTACCAGCAGCCTAACCCGGCTTCCCGTTGTTCCTGCCCATTTACGCTCCCCCTTCTTGAGTTTACCAGTCTCAACCGGAGATACACGCATCTGCGCCGCCTGAATTGAGAGGTCGTCCCATCCCAGAGAATTATCATTATCAGTGCGAAGTTCAACGGCACGATCCGTGCGCAATGTGTCGAGCAGAATTAAGACGAGGTCGCGAGCCTCTTCGGAAGAAAGCGACCATGGCTTGGTGGTGAACACTTTCGGCACGCGGAACCACTTTGGCCACTTGATTCTCCAGCATACCAGACCAACACCCTCTAGGGAGATTCGGGGTTCGTCGGTTAAGAACTCCCGGTACAGAGCCAGCCAGGACTCACGACTTAACTGCAAACCGCTAGTTGCGGGTGGAAACACGTTCTTCTGGCGAAAAACATTACGTAACCCGATCGCCAGATCCTGCAAGGAAGACCCTTCTGAGGAAATCGAAGTCTGGTCCTGCACCACCTTAAGAATCAGATTGCGATAAAGGATGTCTTTGTAGGAATCCTCCAGATACCAAGCGAAAAAGGCAGCCTCCTGACGGCCGTCAGCGAAGGCCAAGACCTTTCTTCGGTTCTCTGGGAGTTCTTGGTAAAGAGTCGTCGCTATGACAGCGTGAGGGCCGTCAGTACCGTGGACGACCTCACGCACAGGATCGCGCCCACAGTAACCGCAGACCGCACAGCGAAGTACTTGGTCTTCCCGTTCTTCTGCTTGTTTCTGTTTTAGAACATGAATCTCAACGCTATGTCCGCACCGTAGATGGTCAGGTACGCGGCGTATTTCACCACACAATGGGCAAAGTAGATACTGTTCACTTTCCACCTTCTCTTCATCAAGGTTTTCCCCATTCACAGGTAAAAAGAATGTCGCCCCGAAATCTTCACGGCCCGGGTCCCGAACCGCCTCCACCAATCTGTCGTTTACGATCTTGCCCACGAGGTAATGTTGACCACACTCTCGGCACAGGCCGATTTCGAAGAGCACCGCGTCTCCCTGTCCACGCCGATCGAGCACGACTTTCTTGTTTGGATGGAGCAAGAGGAATGCTCCCTCAAGAGAACGGAGGAATAGGTGGTAACGGGCTGAAAGAAGCCGCTCACCATAGGTCGGGTCTTTGGCAAGAAGGAGCAGAGCAACCAAGTCAGATAGAGCCTCAACACGCTCTGTCTCCGGCAGATCACCGAAGATTTGGTGGGCGATTTTTTGTATTTCATTTGGGCTAGCGGTGACAAGTTGGCGCAGTTCGGTCGCCCTGGCATCTTGCTGTAACAAATATCCTGCTCGTTTTGCGCGCTCTTGAGTTGGCGCCACCAAAAGATGGTATTTTTCTGTGAGTGACGATAGATGCGCCACGGCTGACTCGTTTCCTTGCAGCGCTTGCAAGAGTAGTTGATAATCTTCGCGAGTGAAACGTACGGCTCCCGATTTTGCGATCGGTTCAGTCTCCCCAAGAATCACGGCTTCCGGGTTAAAGGGTTCTCCAAAGAGCTGGGTGGAGAACTCTGCCACCTGGGCCTTGTCGCCTTCGCCTCTGGCGAGAGTCGCACTGGTCGCAATACAGCGGAATGGGCTCTCGCGTCCTCCTTCCCGGAGTCTCTGCTTGAGCCGACGCATCAGCATCGCCATTTCAATGCCTTTTGCGCCGCGGTACTGGTGAGCCTCATCCACCACCAAGAAGGTCCACCAGCGTGCTTGCCCGTTGTCAAATAAATGGCTGTCACTGGGCCGAAGAAGCAAGTACTCTAACATTGAATAGTTCGTCAGAAGGATATGAGGAGGAGTGGTTCGCATCTCAGAACGAAGAACAAGTTCCCCATGCACAATGCGCCGGTCCTTGATAATCGAAAATCCTTTCTGCTCGCGTTCAGCCATATAATCCCGCGCATGGCGTTGGGAGTCGTCTTCGTCCTCGGGAGTGTCACCAATGTACTGACCGAATGTGAAACGGAACCTTGAATTTGCTTCCTTCAACCGCCGACAGATTTCACCAAGGCGGTCGCGTTGATCATTCGCGAGGGCATTCATTGGATAAAGCACTAGTGCCCGGACTCCAGGCCCAAGCGCGTTGTCTTCAAACTCCTTGTACAAATGCAGTAGAATAGGGTAAAGGAAGGCTTCAGTCTTGCCGCTTCCTGTTCCTGTGGCCACAACAACGTTGGTCCCACTAAACACCGTCCTAATTGCCTGTTCTTGATGCTGGTAAAGCGGACGGTCACCACGTATAGCCCCGAGAAAACCATAATCTAATTCGTGCTGAAGCAACTCTTTAAACAAATGCGATGGAGTCGCTCCTTTCTTGAATATCGGCGTGGCTTCCATATAGGGGCCCTTGCTTAGATGCCCGGCCTTGAGGGCTTCCTCGAAGGACTTTCGAAGAACCGGATCCTTGATGAAAAAGGTGGTTTGAAGATACCGGCGGTATGTGTCCTCAATCTTTTTCGCAAGCTCAATTGGGTTCATTTAGTAACTCCTTTATCGTCTGCCAACTTTGCCAAGTCGATCTCTGATTTGCTGCGCAAGAGAAGGATTCTCACGAAGTGCCAACAATGCCTTCCTCCGCCAGTGACGCAACCAACGAGAATCGACGTGCTGCTCGGTCTGAGCGTACTCTGTTAGGACTGCAATGAGGCAAAGAGCTTTTTTCACAAACTCCACATTATGTGACGGTCGTGCATGCGAGCCCCGATGGTATTTCCTGCGCACTTCCTTTATTAATTGGCGCGTCGGACCCAAAGTTGCGTGGCGAAGCCTCGTCAAGACGGTAGCAAGACTGTGAGCGGCGATTCTTCCAAGGTCGAGGGTTGTGTCGACCTCTTCAGATGGCAAGACCGCGACGCTTACGTCGTGCAGGCATTGTTCAGTCGCCAGCCACACCTTGAAGTCATGAGTTTCGGTCCGGTTGTCGAGTTCTTGCGCTCCAGCAAAATCGCGGAGCGGAATCGCAACTACGTCATTTGCCACCAACACGGAAAAGCTGCGCGCGTGCTCTCGACGAAAACCGGCGGACAAACTACGAATCCACCTCGGTTTGGGGAAGCGGAGCCAGACAGTCTTATTCGATGTCGCAGCGAAGTCTTCAGAGCGAAGTTCTATGGGTCTATCTGTCCATTTCTCTGGCTTGGCGTTAATGGTGCCAAGGGCCCACCAGATCCGCTCAACGAGGATTCCGACTGTCACTTCGTGTTGAGGGCTGTCTTTCGGATGAATCGACCAACGCGTAAAATCGCAGGCGGCCCTCGGTGGCATTATTAAAATCGTTTTTTCACTTTGGTATTCCACTCGCACGTCCCGGCATTCGTGTCCAGTGTGCGTGATACTGTACCCATTATCATGCAGTATCTCGACCGTGCTGGCAATGTGCCCTTCTGGAGAAGGAATAAGATCGTTATTAAGAACTGAGATGCTTTTGAGCCCGGCAACGAAGCGGAAATCTAGACTATCAATCAGTGTGTCATCTGAATCGTAAAACCGGACAAAATACCAGCCGGCTTTTTTATTCAGAACTTCTTGAGGTAAGTTCTGTGTGTCTTCATCCTTTTTGGGGTTGAAACTCTTACGCCACCTCTGATAAACGCTGCCCTCCTGGCCAACCACGATCGTTTTGACGTTGGACCAGTCTCCATTTGTGATCCCAAGTCGAGGCGGTGATACTCCAAACAGCGGTCCGATCGTAGCGCTTTCGTCGTAGACCTTCTGCCCAATGAGGTGAAATTGCGTGTCCCCCGAATCGATAACAACCGATTCACCACTCTCTCTGTAAAATGCAATCCCGGACGATGGCTTCCCCTCAAAGAAATGTGCCTGATACCCTTCCAGAAAAACAGGCTCCGGGCTGGTCGGCGCAGGGTCTGTTAGTTTTTCATCTCTTCGCCAAGAGTTCGGGACAATGACCAAATATAGACCAGACACAACTCGCTTGACTTTCCGACCATGTTCTAGCCCCCTTCCACCAAGTTTGAATAGCAGGCACTCGCCAAGCTGCAAGTTATAGATCGGCCGATTGTGGATGGCGTCAATGACCTGAATATTGTCCGCTGCATTCAGTGTATTGAGAGGCCAGATTCCGGGTTGCGCATCATCTTCGGATAGCTTGGTGTCTCCTTGCCAAACGGTGATGCTAATGCTTTGCACAATGTCATCCGATATCTCTATGCCAACGACCCATTCACGCGTCCTTTTCCAGCAAACGACTTCCGGCCTGGGCAGTGTTGAAGTGAATGATCGCTTTTGCTCCCTCTTGTTCGGTCGTACTGTCCCTCTAGGTTGGCCCCCTCTCTTTTCGGGAGGAACTACTGGCGCTTTCTTTTTAGCAGCGTCGACTTGCTCCCTGCGACTGTCGTCGTGCCGTGGCTCCAGTTCCTTTTCCTTGAGGGTTTTAATAATGTTAGAGACGAGTGGTGCCCCATCTACTTTGACTGGCGGGATTTTGTCCGATACCCTCCAATCATTGCTATTGTTGCGATCGACGCCAACTTGGGTTTCAGCGCACGTAGGAAGCCCGCTAACTGGAGGTTCGTTCTCTACTTCGTCTCCATTAGTAAGCAGAGTGAGCTCGGAAATCTGTTCGCAGGTGCTGGCCATATTGGCAGTGGTGGGCACCGCCACTTCGTTAACGGCTTCATTGGTCCTTAATTGGGTCTCGCACTGGGCATTGTCACTCTGTTTGAGCGTTTGCTGAGCATCGACGAACGTAGTTATAGGGCTGGTCCTACTTTCGTTTACATTCTGACTAGGTTTACAAGGCGTAGCAATGTTACTGGCGGTTTTTTTGGTCCTTGATGCTCGGTTGATGAGAGATCTTAGCCAACGAAATGCACGCTGGATAACCGTGACAAGGAAGTTGGATCTGTCGTATTGCATCCTTCAAGTTCTCCAATGACATCCACAGCTCGCACGCGAGAATGAGCGAGATATCGCCCCTACGGGGCATTCCCTAACAGTTGGTGACAATGCAAATATAGGTGCCGATATCGATAGTGAAGGACTTCCTTGCAGCCATTTCCATGATCGTCTCCAACCAGTCGTTCTTGGTGCCTTTTTTAAACCACTCACTTTCGCTTGGACCCAGGCCATCGGAATAATGCAGCAAGCATGAGAAGGCAATGTGCGGCGGTGAGGCGTGCTTATATCTCTCCGACGCGACAGGCTTGCACTTAATGATCCGGCATTCCAAGGAAAGCATTGCCTCGTTGTTGATCCGCACCAACCCTGCGCCGAAGCGGCCCGCAAAGTCGCGTTTGTTGTAGTCTTGGCCAAAAAGGTGGAGCCACATTTAGGTGTGGTGCTCGCCCAAAAAGTTCTGCCCTTCGGCGAGCATGATGCCCGTGCCGTAAGCGGAGTTGAGGAACTTGCACATGGCGCCGGGTGACGCAAGCGGCGAATCGTAGTTGAATCACCTCCGCCGCGTATGCACAACGCAGTCCCCTGATCTTCTTTTGCCGGCCAAGTTGTCCGGCTTTCTACTCTAAGGGCTCCGTTCAATATTTCAGGTCCGAGCATTTTGTAGCCACCAAATGACCGACTTTCGCTGGCGATGGCTTGCGGCATGAATGGCTTCTAACGAATGTTTAAAATTATGTCATCAAAAATTTAACCGCCAAACTCCTCCATGTCTTCAAATCTTGTCTTCCTGCCTCAAACTGCCATTCTAAAACCATGAAACCATGCTCCACCTTCCTTGCCACCGTCGCGGTTGCTCTCACCGCTTTTTTAAATTTGGCATCCGATTTAACCAAACCCATCGCCTCCTCCGCCCTCAAGCCGGACAACGGCCCTGGGTTGCAACAACCACGCCAGCCTGACGGCAACGGCGACGTCACCATCTCAGGCGAACTCAAGCAATGGCACAAGGTCACGTTGACCCTGAACGGCCCCTTCGCTCACGAGCTGGACAACGACCCCAACCCTTTCACCGACTATGCGTTGAATGTCGAGTTTGTGCACGAATCCGGCACTCCGCGTTATCGCGTGCCCGGCTACTTCGCCGCCGACGGCAACGCCGCCCAATCCTCCGCTGTCTCCGGCAACAAATGGCGCGCCCACCTTTCGCCCGATAAACCCGGCCGCTGGACTTACACCCTACACTTCACACGCGGCAAACTCGCCGCCCTCGATGGCGGCGGCACTCCTCTCAAACCATTTGACGGCCGCACGGGCACCTTCAACATCGCGCCCACCGACAAAACGGGCCGCGACTTTCGCGCCAAAGGTCGCCTCCGATACGTCGGCAAACATCACCTCCAATTTGCAGGCACAGGCGAATATTTCCTCAAGGCCGGCGCTGACGCACCGGAAAACCTCCTCGCGTATGCGGATTTCGACGACACCTTTTCTCGTAAAGCCAATCGCCAGGCACGCCCGGGCGAAGCCACCCCAACCGGCCTGAAAACTTGGAAAGCACACGTCCAAGACTGGCGCCCCGGCGACCCCACTTGGAAAGACGGCAAGGGCAGGGGACTCATTGGCGCCCTCAATTACCTCGCAGGCAAAGGTTGCAATGTCTTCTCCTTCCTCCCCTACAATGTGGGCGGTGATGGCGATGATGTATGGCCTTTTGTGGCACCCACCGACAAACTGCATTACGACTGCTCCAAGCTCGACCAATGGGGCATCGTCTTTGACCACGCCACCAGCCTCGGGTTGTACCTCCACTTCAAAATGCAGGAAACAGAAATTGATGACAACCGCCTCGGCGACCGTGCCAATACCGGCAACGTCCCCTCATCGCTGGACGGCGGCGCGCTGGGACCGGAACGCAAGCTGTACTGCCGCGAGTTAATCGCCCGCTTCGCTCATGCCCTCGCCTTGAATTGGAACCTCGGCGAAGAAAACACCCAAACCCCCGAGGAACAACGCGCCATGGCCCAATACATTCGGGACACCGATCCCTACAAACATCACATTGTCATCCACACCTACCCCAACTGGCAGGACCGCGTCTATCCGCCCTTGCTTGGTAATCAATCAGTCCTCACAGGCGCCTCCCTGCAAAATGACTGGGCAGCCACCCACCGATGGACATTAAAATGGGTCCAGGAATCCGCCAAAGCCGGCAAACCCTGGGTTGTCGCCAACGACGAACAAGGCCCCGCCGACCTCGGCACGCCCCCCGACCCCGGCTACGCTGGCTTCGATGGCAAGGCCCAACAAGGAAACAAAACCTACGACCTCCACGACATCCGCAAACTTACCCTCTGGGGCAACCTCATGGCCGGCGGCGCGGGCGTGGAATACTATTTCGGCTACAAACTCCCGCAAAACGACCTCGTCTGCGAAGACTGGCGCAGCCGCGACCGCTCTTGGGACTACTGCCGCATCGCACTTCAATTCTTTACTGAAAACAAAATCCCCTTCTGGGAAATGCAAAACGCCAACGCCCTCATCGGTAACACCAAGAATGATAACTCCCGCTTCTGCCTCGCCAAAAACGGCGAAATCTACCTCGTTTATCTCCCCAACGGCACCGAGTCGGCAGCCGCTGAACTCGACCTCACCGGTGTTGCCGGTCCCTTCAAAGTCCAATGGTTCAACCCACGCGCCGGCGGTCCCTTGGCCAATGGCTCGGTGTCGCAAATCAATGGTGGCAACAAAGTATCCCTCGGCACACCCCCTGTCGACCCGGCCGAAGACTGGCTCGCCGTAATCCAGAAATAATCCACAAACCCGTCAGCGCACCCAATCCCAAAAACCCAGGCGCTCAAGTTCACCCTTAAGCGTTTGCTCCTCCGTGCCTGTCAATCGCCGCAAGGGTGGACGTGGTGGCCCCACGTCCACCCCTGCCATTTTCATCACGACCTTGCTCGCAGGCAAAAATCCGTAACGGGCGAGCAATTCAACCATTCGCACCGAGCGATACTGCTCCTCCCGCGCAGTCTCCCAATCACCGGCAGCAAAAGCACGCATCAGCCGATCATACAGCCGCGCAGCAAAATTATAGGTGCTGCCCACCGCTCCCCTCGCTCCCAAAGCCAGTGCTGCCAACAACCATTCATCCCGCCCCCACGCCACGTCGAGCGTCCCGCCCGCCGCGCGCAAACAATGCTGATAAACCATCAAATCACCTGCGGTATATTTTAATCCGGTAAAATTGGGAATACATCCTGCCGCCTTTTCCGCAAACTCAGCCACCGGCAAATGCACGCCGGTCAGCGCCGGAATCTCGTAATAATAAAATGGCGTTTCCGGCGCAGCCACCGCTACCGCCGCGCACCACCCCACCAAATCATCCACACAGCCCGGCTTGAAATAATGGGGTGCCACACAACCCACCGATATGGCGCCGCGCCGTTGCGCGTCAGCGGCCAGCGCACGCGCCTCCTCCAAACAATTGCACCCCACATGCACGCAGACTTTTAGCTCCGTCCCCCGCGCCACTTCCAACCATCGCTCCGTCAAAGCCAGCCGCTCCGCTACCGTCAACGAGGCAAATTCCCCCGTCGTCCCCCCCACGAACACCAACTTAACCCCCTGCGCCAACAAATGCCCCGCCTGCCGTTCCACCACCGCAAGATTCAGCGCGCCATTCTCATGAAACGGCGTGTGCGGCGCCGCCACCAAACCATGCAACGGAAATTCCGGTTTCATAAATTCATCATCCGCTTCATAACTTTGCCGATGCGTTGCCCTCATCCAAATTTCTTGGCCGTATCAACAGCGCCAGCAGCGACGACACCAATGCCACCCCCGAAAAAATCCCAAAAATCGCCAGAAGCGGCACCTTTTGATCCCGCAAAATCCCGAAAAACCAATCCGCCAATCCGCCACAACTGATGCTCACCATGTTCATCAAACCATACCCTGTGGCCCGCAGATGGGGCCGCGCTATCTGGCACAAAATCGGCATGTTGTTGGCATCAAAAAATCCCCAGCCCCACCCAAACAACATCAAAAACAGCACCGCCACCCAAAGCATCTGCGTCTGTGGTGAGTACCCCACCCCAAACATCGCCACCGCCACACAGGCCACCCCGATGACACTCGTATAAATCCGCCCGCGCATGTTGCGCCGGGTCCACCGATCTGCCAGCCAGCCCCCCGCCAGCGCCCCAAAAATACAGGCCACCATCCAATATAACGTGGCCGACACCCCCGCCTTGCCCTGGCCGATGCCAAACTCCGCCTTCAAAATCGCCGGCATCCAGTCGCGCACGATCCATGCGGCCATTGCCGGCAACGTAAAATACAATACCAACAAAATAAATGACCCATTGCTTAACAATTCCCGCAAGGCCCGCCCCGGCGAAGCCTGCGCTGGCTCCTCCACCACTACACCCGTGCGGAGGGGCGCGTTGCGCAGCAGCAAAAACAACGGCACCGCATACAACACCCCCGCCACGCCGCACATGTCAAACATCCACCGCCAACCCAGCTCCGGATGGTCAGCCGCGTATCCGCTGAAGCCCCCGAGAATCACGCCAAAATAAATTCCCATCTGATGCAGCCCCACCGCCCGCGACCGCGTCGGCCCCGCATGATAATCGGCTATCAACGCCAGCGCCGCCGGAATGTAAAACGCCTCGCTGATCCCCATCACCGCCCGCGTCAACAACAACTCATCATAACTCCGCACATGGCCGGTTGCCCACGTAATCGCCGACCACACCGCCAAACTACCCACAATCACATGCCGCCGGCTGAATCGGTCCGCCAAATACCCCCCCAACGGACTCATCACCGCATAAGTCCACTTGAAAAAAGCCAGAATCTTCCCCCAATTCGCCTCGTTCCCAATATCCGGAATATCCTCCATCACCGAAAACTTCATCGCCGCCAACATCTGCCGGTCCATGTAATTCAACAGTGCTACCGGCACCAACACCAACACCACCAACCACGCCCCCGGCATTACAGCCTTTTTATCCGTGGTAATTCCGGACATAAAATCCTCTTCCTTTTCCGCTCAACGCCCGCCTCCACCTCCCACTGCGTGCTTTGCCTTCTCCGGTTGGCCCCTCCATACCTCCGGCGACCGTAACCCGGGACGCACCTCCCCGCTGGGCAACACCAAGCCCCAACAACACAAAACAACCTGCCGCACCATTCGCATCACCAAGCACATGAGCTGTTTACTACATCCTAAATCTCCCCTTACCTCAAAACTACCAAATTTTCTTTCCACCCAAAGGGCCTAACTCACATTTGCACCCAAGCTCTCAGTTATAGTCCGCATCCTGCTGACGAAATATTCATTTCGATCTAATTCGCAAATCTCATTTGTGTATTTAGGCCTTGGGAAATCAAACCTACAGAATAACCGTCCCAATACCAACCTTGTCTTTCCCAGCCAAACTGCCATCCTTAAACCATGAAACCATGCGCCGCCCTGCTCGCCGTTGCTTTGGGCTTGGCCACGCTCATTGCCACATCCAGTGCCGAGCTTCCCCAGGCCGACCGCCTCCTGCCTGTGGAACTTTCCGCCACATCCGTGGGCCAATTTGAAAAAATCGAATTCACCTTCCGCTTCGAAGCCCAGGCCGACAACCCCTATGACCCCCTCGAAGTGGATTTCCGCCTCGAACTCGTCACCCCATCCGGCTACCGCCATACCGTCCCCGCATTTTTCTACCAACCCTACGAACGCCTAAGCAGCCCCGGCCGCGGCCCCGAACGCCTTTACCCCGTAGGCCGCGGTATCTGGAAGGCGCGCTTTGCCCCTGCCGAAGTGGGACGTTATTCAGGCGTTGCCCTTGTCACAGACCGCGCCGGCACCGCCCGCTCCGAAGAATTCACCTTCGAATCCCGCCCCTCCAACCGCAAAGGTTTCCTGCGTGTCGCCGAAAAAGACCGCCGTTACCTCGAACATCCCGATGGCACACCCTTTTTCGCCATCGGCCAAAACATCGCCTTCATTAAAGACGTCGCTCTCCAAGCCGAAATGATCCGCCAACTCGGCAGAGCCGGCGGCAATTTTGCCCGCGTCTGGGCCTGCGCCGAAGATTGGGGCCTGGCCATCGAAGGAAGAAAAAGCGCTTGGGGACGCTCGTGGGACTGGAATCCACCCTTCGCCCTGACCCCTGACGGCTCCGGTTACCACGCCAACACCCTCTGCCTGAAAATAAGCGGGGACACCGGCGCCTCCATCACCATGAACCCCTGCCATCCCGTCGTCTTGCGCCCAAACACCCCCTACACCTTCTCCGGTGCTCTGCGCGCCCCAGAAAACACCGGCATCGCCTTCGACCTCGGCGGCCCCCACACCATCTCCGGCCGCCGCCAATGGACGCCCTTCAAAATCCACTTCACCAACGGCCCCCAAACCACCTTCCCCAACCTCACCTTCCGCCTCAGCGCCCGCGGCACTGCGTGGCTCCGCGACCTCTCCTTGAAAGAATCCGGCACCGGCCCTGAGCTTCTCTGGGAAGCCGACCCCAACCGCCCCATCCTCGGCGTCTATAACCAACTCGACAGCCTCATGCTCGACCACATCGTCGAGACCGCCGAGCAAAGCGGCGTGTACCTCCAAATCGTCCTCTTCACCCGCGACCACTACATGTCCCACCTTCGCCACGCCGGTTCCCGCCCCTACGCCACCGCCACCGATTACGCCCGACGCCTGGCCCGCTATTTCGTTGCCCGCTGGGGTTACTCCACACACGTCGCCGCTTGGGAATACTTCAATGAAATGGACCCCGGCCTTCCCACCGAACGCTTCTACACCGACCTCGCCCGCTACCTCGACACCATGGACTCCTACCGCCACCTCCGCGTCAACAGCACCTGGCATTCCCCCTCCAAAGACTACACCCACCCACACCTCGACATCGCCAACCAACACCACTACCTCCGCCCCCCCTCCGGCGAAATCTGGAAAGACGAAGTCGCCAGCATCCTCGCCCAATTCCAACTCAACCAACAACGCCTCACCAACCGCCCCCTCTTCTTCGCCGAATTTGGCATCACCGATGCCAACTGGCAACGCGCTCCGGAACTCGACCGCGACAAAGAATGGGTCCACCTCCACAACGCCCTCTGGCTCACCCTCGCCCTCGGCTACGGCAGCACCGTCTGCCACTGGTATTGGGACGACATCCACCGCCGCAACGCCTACCCCATCTACCAACCCCTCGCACGCTTTGCCGTCGGCATCCCATTCAACAGCGGACGCCTCGCTCCCACCCGGGCCACCGCCACCCGAGGCCTCCGCGTCTTTGGCCAACAAAGCACTGACTTCGCCTACCTCTGGCTCTGGCACCCGCAGGCCACTTGGTGGAAACTCGCCATCGAACAACAAGAACCCACGCCCATCACCGGTGCCCAACTCACCCTCCCCGGTCTCGCCCCCGGCAACTACACCCTGCAATGGTGGGACACCCGCAAAGGCGACATCTTGAAAACAGAACCCCTCACCGCCCGCGCCCAACCCCTCACCCTAAACATCCCTCCACTCCATCGCGACCTCGCCCTCAAAATCCTCCCTGCCACCCCCCGGCCTTGAAAACCTGTCTCGGGCACCGCATGCGTCCCCGCCGATGATGATTTGTGCCGCCCTTTGAGGGCTTTAATTGATTGCGTGGCCGCCTTCCTGGGGCGCTGCTCCAGGCTGGCTTAGGACGCGCCGTTGGCGCTGCCTGGGTAACGCCTTCGAGCACAAATGTGAAGTGCGACGGTAGAGCGCAGCGGCGACGGCACTTTTCCGGGGGGTGCTCAAACCGCTCACTACCCAACGGAGTGGCCTATGACAGCCCAAGGCACCGCCCTGGGCCCAGCGTCTCAAACACTAACCAAGCCCTGAAGGGGCGCCCCAAAACCCCAAAAAACACCGTCCCCGCCCCTGCCGGGGTGCATGAGGATGATTCCCGTTTCACCGTATTTTGCGCCATTTTTGCTTGACGCTAGCGTGGCAATTTTTAATTACTAATACGTAGCAACAAACTAAAAAACAAATTTGCATCTGGTCAGCTATCACCAAATTAACCGGAAGTAAGTTCATGTTAACCAATGGCTAGGCAGTCTTGCGAGCCCCAAGTCTTAATCCGCGAATCATGAAAACAGCATCTACACTCACGTTCACCCTCGGCGCGTTGCTCGCTCTCACAAGTTGCGCGACGTCCAGTTCCACCGCACAAAAGCCTGAGCGAGGACCAGACGGCACGATTGCCTACATGGTTCAGATCGAGACAAGCGAGCCAAACGCGAGAATTGAGGTCAACGGGGAGGACGTTGGCAGGTCGCCCATGACACTAAAGATTTTCGGCGACAAGGACGGTACTTTTCACAATTTCGGCAGCTACCAATATGTCATCAAAGCGTATCCAGTGCGACAGGGTCAGTATGTCCAGACGAAGGTTTTTCGGACTGGCGGATGGTTCACATCTGAGGACAAGATTCCAAGCCGGATTTACTTTGATATGAACTTGGAGCCGACCACTGCGACACAGAAGATTGAAGTGAATACAAACACGAAATAACGCCGAACAAGGTCATTGGAACGACCATCCAGCCCTCTATGCCGTTCGAGAGTCGCCGGCTTCGGCGACACGCCTTGGTTATCGAGGCTCACGAGCGTCGCCACGGCGAGGCGGCTGTCGCTCAGTTCTGTCGTTAACCCACCACGCACGCCATGAAGTGTTACAACCACCCGGCTGTTGACGCGGTTGCCACCTGCAAGTCGTGCGCTCGCGGTCTCTGCCACGAGTGCATCGCCGAGGTTGGTCTGAGTTGTAGCTGTCGTGGCCGCTGCGAGGCGGACGTCGCGACGCTCAATGATTTGGTCGAGCGCTCGCGCACAGCTTACCAGAAGACGAGCGCCACCTATTTTCGCTCCGGCATATTCACCACGCTGCTCGGCACGATATTCGCGCTGCTCGGCGTTGCCGGTGTTTCGAGCCGTGAGCGTTCAGAGTGGAGCTTCTTCCTGCTTTTCATGGGCATCATTTTTATCGGCTGGGGCATTTCGCATTTTGTGTCCGCCAGAAAGATGAGGCAGAAATGACGGCGCGGACTATACAAGGCGCTCCAGCGCCCGCGCCTGCCCCGCTGGGGGAATATGGACTCGCTCGCAGCCCATGATCATCTTCGGATAACCTGTTTTGGCCGTTAGACCACTTCGCACGCATGATAAAAAGATGGAGCATTATTATTGGAGCGGCATTGATTGGTGCCCGGCTCGTTATCTGCATGGGGCGGGACTTGTTTGAGGCGATACCGTATTTCTCCTCGCAACCGCACCGGTTGCTTTACGTTGGTGGCATCGCCATAGCTGGCGGCTTTGTGGCTTTGGGCATTGACCGCCTGTCGCCTTGGGTCACGGGAGTTATTGTGTATTTCGCGGGGCACCCGCATCCCCCTGCAACGCCATTTGGGGTGCCTGAACTGTGTGCTCAAAAACTGAAATGCACTCCGCCTGACCTCCGACTTATTTCCACAGTTGCAGCCAGCCGCGCTCGCCCACCGGATGCCGCACGCCGTTGAGTTCCACGCCTACAAAATCCTCGTTGAAATTGCACACCACCCAACTGCCGTCTTCGTACAGATGCAATGACACTTTGTTGGGTGCGCTGAAACGAGCTTTGAATGGCCGCAGCAGCGGCAATCGCATTTTATCCAGCTCCTGCCTGCTCAACTCCAGCAACCGTTTTGGGTCGCCTTTGACTTCGAGCACATGCACGTTCTCCCGCGCCAAGTCCACTTGCCCCTCCAGTCGCGCCTTCAGGCCGTCGGTGATCAGCGCCACCTTGCCTGCCGCCAAAAAATTCTTCAATTTCCCCGCAAAATCCGCGTCCTTCAAGCAATGCACCGGGAAAAAGGCCGCCGCCGCATTTGTGGGAAATTCATGGCACGGCACCAACGGCAACCCCAACATGCCCACAAAATCATACACCCGCTGTTCTTTGCCAGGGTCACTGGAGGGCGGTTTGTATGCGGCCAGTCCGATCGGCTTGCGCTTGGCCACTTCTGCTGCCGTGCTCAACAACCTTGGGATTTGCCCGCGCAACGCCTCCACGTTCTTCGGCCCCGTGCTGCCCTGCAATCCGCCGTAACAGAAAAGCAAACTCTCCCGCGCCCCTCCCAACACCGTCATCCGCGCCTGTTCCAGGTACGTTTTCTCTGTCGTCCCCAACCAGTCGTACCAACCGCCCCCGCACTTGGCCCCGCCAATGCCCCCCAGCCAGCGCATGATGAAATACGCCTCGTACTGCACGGTGCCACCCCACTGCTTGTTCTCATAATCCCGCGTTTCCGTCCCCACCCAAATCCGGTCAAATGCCGCCGTCTCCCGCACCACATCATACCCGCGCACATGAAAATCATCGTACCACTGCGGATATTTGATGATGAAAGTCACCCGTGGATTGACCTTCCGCCCTGCCTCCAACACATGCATCCGCGACAACTGCAACATCAACTCCGACCGATAGTCCGCCCACGTATCGCCCGCCACTGGAAACTTCCGCCCCCCCACCGTCACCACCCGCGCCCGCCTTGCCGCATCACATTCCGCACAGGTACAAACGGTGAACCAAAAGTCATCTATCATCACCTCATCAAACAACTCCGCCGCATAAGTGAATATCTCCCGCACCCGCTCTTGTGTCGGCACATCCGTGTAGCATGAAATCAGGTTTCCCCAGCCCGCCGTGGTTTTGCCCACCCGCGTGGGAGTCACGCAGCCCGAAACCAAAAACCCCGCCTGCCGGAAAGTCTCCCGTGCTTTGATGAGCGCCTCCTTTTCCGCCGTGTACCCGTCTCGAAACGACTCAATATAAACCTTGGTCACGGCTGTCTGCTTGCACCATTGAATCGCCTTCTGCAGCCCCTCGTCGCTCGACAAGTGCCGCTGCACATCTTGCGCGGTGAGTAATGTCGAAAACCGGTGGACTTCCCCTTCTTTCTTCGCCAACTCCCACAAGTCAACCGTCTGCCCCGCCGCAGGCAAAAGCCCAAACACCCCGCCCATTAAAACAGCGGCTAACAACGAAAAAAAACAACGTGGCGTCATGCCCCTTTTATACGCCACACATCACGCCACGCAAGCGCGTAAAAGCTCCGCAGCGCGCTAGGCTTTCCGCTCGAATTTGTGCCGGTACACCCGCTTGAAACTGGTGCAATCACTCATGTTCTTTTTCCCTTCATCATTCACCCAAACCTCATCGTACACCGGCTCCTTGGGCTCCTTTTTCAAGGTTTTTTCAGAAAGTATATCCCCCTTGGGATTGCACTCCACCTCCACATACACCGACGGTTTGAGTGGGGTGAAACGGTTGCTCAAAATCACCAGCACCCGCCGCACTGGTTTAGTTTCGGTTTTCTTTTTCATGTCCATCAATACCCTGCTTTCAGAATGCGCCTAAATGCCTACCTGATGCCCCGCACAAATCAAGTCCCGAAAAAAAGATTGCGCCGCAATTCCCGCCGCCGATACATTGGCGGCAGGTTTAAACGCTGTGCCAAAGCCAGGCCATGGCCTCCAATCATACAGCCGGCTCCAGCCCATCTCCGGCAGCTCCAGAATCCCTGCCGCCGGCCCTGCTCGAACAATACCTGGATGCCATGCTCGCCGGCCACCCCCCACCCGCCGCCCACAAAGCCAGCGTGGACTTCGGCCTCCTCCATGCCGTCGCCTCTCCCGACACCGCCCTCCATGACAAGGCCCGCCGCGTCCTGGAAGCCATGAACGTCATGGAACGCTGGCGCCTGGCGCGCATGGTGGATGATGTCGCCGCTCCCGCCCGCGACCTCGTCAAACAAGGTTTTACCCCCTTTCAAGTGGGCATGCTCCCGGAAGATTTCACCGGCACACCTGCCCGCGACTACCCCGCCGGCACTCGACTCTTCGCCGCAGGTGACGAAGCACACGAAGCCTTCCTCATCGAACAAGGCCGCATCCTCATCTCTAAAAACGGCCGCCCCGTGGCGCAGCTTGGCCGTAATGAATTTTTTGGAAACCTCCCCTTCCTCCTCCCCGTCCAACGCACCGCCGACGCCTTTGCCCTCGACCCCGCCCGCGTGCGCGTCCTGCACAAAGAAGCTTATCTGGCCAAATTCAAAAATTTTTCCGCGTCGCGCCAAGCCGATGAATGGCGTCTGGCCCACCTCATGCTGCGCCAGCTCATCCTGGGCCTCGCCCGCTACGACACCACCGTCAAAGTCCTCGTGGATTATCTATTCCCTGACCTCACCCGCAATGAACAAGCTGAAGCCCTCCAACAATGGATAGACCATTTCATCAACAGCAGCGGACTGGGCGAAGCCCGCCTTTACGGCCTGTTTAATCTTTTCGAAATGCTGGACCGCGAACTCCTGCTTCTGGCTCACCTTGACCATGCCGGCGCCGAAGCCGTCGAACGCATCCGCCATCGCGAAGGCATCCTCCGAAGTGTCGCGGTAAGCGGCCTCCGCAAAGCCCCCACCGACCTGAGCGTTTTTGAGCAACCCCCAAAATTTTTGCGTCTCGCCGAAACCACCAACCCCTGGCCATCAAACCAAACCGGCCCATTGGATGTCGTCTGTTTGCCGGCCTTCCTGTGGCCCGACGAAGGCAGCCGCCACGCCACGCTCAATGCAACTCAAGCCCGGACCTTCGTGGAATGTCTTCAGCCCGAAAGCTGGGTGTACCTGCCAGCGCCACCGGACCACCCCCTTTTAACTATCTTGCAACAAGCCGGCCTCTTTGCGGGAGAAATTGTGCCCGGCCTATACGCCCTTTCACCCGCCGGCTCGCCAAAGGATTTGCGCGCCCCGGGAACACCTCCCACCACAGACAAAGCCCCGAGCGGATGGCGGCAATGGCTCTCACGCTGGACCCGGCGCTGAGCCCCGCCCCCATCACCGCCCCGGATACAAAACCATCTGCAGGTATTTTTGACCGGCTGCCGAAATGACCCATTGGCCCCCTTTTTCCTCAACCAACTTTCGACACGGCTGCCGCCGGTATTCCGCCGCATTGACGCTGAGCAATGCCACCTCTCCCAACCCCTTCGTCTCCGCTGCCGACCGCGGTGTTAACTCAAACGGCAACCCATTATACGTGAAGGCAATCTCATACCCCGCCACCCCTTCTTTTTCCGCACGTGGATTAGGACGCACCAATACAGCGTACCGCCGAACAAACGAAAAATCCCTTTGCCGCACCCATACCCGGCACAACTCCGTTTGCGAGCGCACAAAACCAAGCAGGCTGAAATCCCGACGCCGTTGCCGCACCAATACCTGAGTCGGGTCAACCCCCGCCAGATTCTGGCCATTCCACACCCCGTGGTCATTCCGCTCGCCGGGATGGTTTTTGCGAAACCAACCGCTGAACTGGTCATTCAACAACAACGCCATCTCAAAATGCAAATGCGCCCGCTCCCGGCTGATACCCTCCCGCGTATTGGCTGTGCGGCCCATCACACCGATAACCTGACCGCTTCGAACCGCACGCCCCGGCGCCAGCCCGGGCGCCACCTGGCTCAAATGCGCATACAAACTATACAGCTCCAATCCCTCAATCACATGCCGCAAAACAACATACTTGCCGTAATTCGAAAGATGTGCCTGCGCATTGACATAGACCACCATCCCGTCGGCAGTCGCATAAACCGGGTCCGCCGCCTCTCCCTGCCGGTCACGATGCACCGGCCGAATATCTATGCCCTCGTGAAATTGCCGGCCTTCCGAACGCACACACCCAAACGTGCCGCTCTCCCACGTCCGCCCCGTCGTCGGCATGTAATACCGCTCCATGCCGCCCACTTCATAAATGGCATGGTTGGGCGTGGGCAGATGAAACATCGTCGCCCCCAAGCCTGACATCGCCGTAAGCCCCAACGCGGTGACCCACACCGCACACATCGCAATCACCCGCTTCATGGCATCGGCTTGCGACGGTCAAACCATGTCCCCTTTTTTCGGGCCAGGTTGTTCAATCCCCGCGCAATGCGCTGGGTCTCCTCCAAAGTGGCATCCGGCGTGAATTCAAAAACGCCATTGGTCACCGGCTGCGTAATCAACGGCGCCGCCAACCACCGCGACTCCCCAAAATCACTGTAAATGGCTATGTGCCGGCTCCGCTGCGCCGTCGTTACCGACTCCAGGGCAATCGCCCCCGATCGGTCAAACTCCACCCGCAATGCATACGTCCCCAAATTGGTCACCACCTCCGCCTTGGTGATGTTCGCCTCCCACAAAAACGGCGAACGGTCTATGTAAAACGTCATCGGATGATTCCGATACACCGTGATGGGCAGGCAGCGCGGAGTCCCATCATTATTGATGACATAATGAAAACGCAGGGTGCTGGCCTCCTTGCCACGCTTGCCGGACTTGGCGCGCGTCTCAGGTGAGGAGGTCTGGCAACCGGTCCACAAACCGGCCGCCATCAGCCCCAATATCAAAATGATGTTGAACCGCCGCGGGCAAATCTTCATCATTGCGGGCTAACAAACGTGATTTTTGCTTTGAAGTAAAGCAAAACGAAACACGAAATTGAGTTATGAGCAAACAATACAACAAACTCATCAAACGGCGCCGGCGCCTGGCCTATATTAAACGCCGCAAAGCCGCCGCCCGGGCGGGAGCCGGCCGCAAATCTGCGGCTCAATCCGCTGCTTAAATCAACCGGGGAATTGCCGGTGGCCGCGCCCTGCCACCGGCACCCCCTCGCTTTCCCCCATTCATGCCCACACCTGCCGCCGCCATCGGTGTCATCGGAGGCACCGGACTCTACGACCTTGAAGGACTGACCCAAACCCGTTGGGTCACCCTTAAAACACCCTTCGGCCCCCCCTCCGATCAACTCCTAACCGGCGTCTTCGCCGGCCGCCGCGTGGTTTTTCTTCCGCGTCATGGCAGAGGCCACCGCATCCTGCCCAGCGAGCTCAATCACCGCGCCAACATCTGGGCCATGAAAAAACTCGGAGTCGCCTGGATTCTGAGCGTCAGCGCCGTCGGCTCCCTCCAAAAAAAATACCGGCCCCGCGACATTGTCCTGCCGGACCAATTCCTCGACCGCACCAAACAATCCACTGCCCATACATTTTTTGGACGCGGCATTGTCGCCCACATATCCTTTGCCGAGCCGATTTGCCACGAACTCAGGGCCATTCTTCACGACTGCGCCCTCGCCGAAAAAGCCCGCGTCCATAACGGCGGCGTGTACGTCTGCATGGAAGGCCCCGCCTTCAGCACCCGTGCCGAATCTCTGCAAAATCACCGCCTCGGCGGCTCCGTCATCGGCATGACCAACCTCGGCGAGGCCAAATGCGCACGCGAAGCCGAAATCGCCTACGCAAACTTGGCTTTGGTCACCGACTATGATTGTTGGAACCCCGACGAGGAACACGTCTCGCTATCGGTTATCCTCGACAATCTGCACCACAACGCCGCCTTGGCCCGTGCCATCATCGCACGTGCCATCCCTCAAATCCCGACACTTCCCGGCTGCAAATGTCACCGCGCCCTGGAGCACGCCATCTTCACCGACCGCAGCCTCTGGCCTGCCCAAACTACCCGGCAACTGGCTCCCTTGCTGTCACGCTTTTTAAGCAAGCCACAAAAAAAGAAAAAATAACTTTGACGCCAACCCCTTTCCACGCCATTTCTTATGGCCTTGCGCTTTGGATAGTCTGATTTATGAGTCGGCATTTTGATGTGAATACATACAGCCCGCTTCGCCGGGCCACGCCTCAGAAGGTCAAGAAACCCGTCAATTTCCTCTTCGTTGCCCCTCACGCTCAGTCCGTGACCGTTGCAGGGGATTTCAATGATTGGAACCCCACCTCCCATCCCATGAAACGGATGCCGGACGGCGCCTGGATGGCCACCATCGAACTGGCGCACGGTCACCACCGCTACGTGTTCATGGTGGACAATCAACCCCACTTGGACCCTCGGGCCCAAGGTGTCGCCCGAAACGAAAAAAACGAGCGCGTCTCCCTTATCGCCGTCAGTTAACTGCCGTTTGGGGCAGATTCCCCGCCGCCCCCTTTGAGGGCGCGTTGGCGTGCGAAAAATTCGCGTAACAAGGTCCGGCATTCCTCCGCCCGGACCAAACCGGTGATTTCGCACCGGTGGTTGAAACTCGGGAACTGCAACAAATTCAACGCTCCTCCGGCTGCGCCTGCCTTGGGATCAGGGGCCCCAAATACCACCCGCCCTACTCGCGCATGCACCAAAGCCCCCGCGCACATCGCGCAGGGTTCCTTCGTCACGTACATGGTGCAGTCGTTTAAACGCCAGTCCCCCACCGCTTCCTGCGCCTGCGTCAACGCCAACATCTCCGCATGCGCCGTGGCATCCTTCAACAATTCCACCTGATTGTAAGCCCGCGCAATGATTTGCCCCCCGCGCACCACCACTGCGCCCACCGGCACCTCCTCCACCGCAAAGGCACGCGCCGCCTGACGCAACGCCTCACCCATGAAATAGGCGTCGCTGTGCAAATCTATGGTTGATTCTTCAGACATGCAGGCCGGCTTTCCTCCAAAGTCCACTCCCGCCGCCCATCGGGGTGAACATGACAATGCGCCGCAAAAAATCCCCCGCGATGCTTCCAAAACAACGGCCAGATTTGTTCCCTGTCCGTCTCCGGCAACGGCAAATTCACGAGCTCCTCCGGCGCAATAAACGCAAATCGCCCCTCGCGAATGGGCTCCGGAACCTTGGAGATGGGCCGCAAAATCTCAAACAAAAACATCAACCAATGCGCCTGCCCGGCATAACCGTGTTCGCTCACGATGCCCGCCAAATGCAGGTCCCCACCCTCAAGCTCCACCCCCAACTCCTCGCGAGCCTCCCGCCGCGCACACATATAAGGGGATTCTCCCTCGCCCGTGTGCAATTTACCCCCCGGCGGGCTCCACAAGCCTAAATTGGGCTCCTGCGCCCGTTCCATCATCAACACCCGACCCTCCCCATCAAACCCATAAAGCAGGGTGGATATTTTATGGGGCATGCTCATGAATCGCGGCCCTTCAGGCCGGGCAGTGGCAGGGCCTCAAGCCGGCGGCGGCGTTGTCGGCGATGGCTCCGACGCCGCCTGTTTGTTCAACTCTGCCCACCCTGCCACAAAATCCAAAACCTTGTTCATCAACACTCGATGAGAAATAGAAGCGAGTTCACCGCTCTTCTGCACCTCGCTTATAAAGGTCTTGAGGTCAGCCTGCCTTTGGTAAGCCATCATGGTCAACTCGTCCGCCAATTCCTCCTTGGTCAATTGGATGTTCTCCGCCTTGGCGATTCTCTCAAGAATCAAATCCAGCTTCAAGCGGGCGAGTGCCATTCTGTGACTGTACTCGTAAATATCATTTTTCTGCTCCTCAATTTGCTCCGGGCTCAATCCCCGCTGCTGCAACGCCGCCACCTGATTATAAACCTCCATTCGCGTCCGCGATTGCAGCATGGATTCAGGCACCTCAAAGTGTACCGAGTCCACCAACCGCTGAGCCACCTGCCCCAAGACTTGTCTGAGTTCTTGATAGCGAGCTTCATTCTCCAGGTCCTTTCGCACGCCTTCTCGCAGCGCCGCCAGGTTTTCCGCGTCGTATTCTTTGGCCAGTTCATCCCCCACAGGCGGAAGCACCGCCTCCTTCACTTCCGCCACTTCCACCTCATACTGAACTTTTTGATTCGCGAACTCTTTAACGCCAAAATCCGCTGGATAGACCACTTCTACTGTTCGCTTTTCACCGGCCTTGGCTCCAACTAACTGCGTAAAGAAATTGGGTCCCAACTCCCGCTGCGCTCCCACCCAAAAACCTTTGACCGAATCATACGGTGCGGCCGCAGCTCCTAGTTTCTGTGACAAAGGCACTCCATCCACTGTTCCGGTGGCGTTGATCACCGCCACATCTTCCGCCGTCAGGGGGCGCTCAACCGTGCGATAGGTCTTCCTTTGTTGGCGCAAAGCTTCAATCGCCTTGTCCACATCGGCCTCAGTGACCGGGTTCACTTGCACGGTCACCGGAATTTGCTTGTACTGCGGAAGTTCAAACTCAGGCTCCAGTTCCACCGTCACCGTCACTTGAAAAGGCTGTCCTCGATTCGCCTTGCACTCCTCCACGGAAACGATGTTGAAAACTTTCAATTTCTCCTTCTCCACCGCCGCCTTGTAAAGGTCATGCACCAGCTTGTTGGTGGTTTCCTCCTGTATTTCCTTCTCAAATCGGCGCACCACCATGTCCTTGGGGGCTTTGCCGGGGCGAAAACCAGGAAGACTCGCATGTTTGAGAAAATCGCGGGTAACCTCGTCAAATGCCTTCTCGACTTCCGTGACATCGCCTTCCACCCGCAGCAATCGTTTGCAGGGACCAATATTTTCAACAGTTACGTTCACAAATCTTGCCTTTCTATTGCATGCGGAAGCCGGACTGCAGACCATCCCATTCGCCCCCGCAGCGAGTCGGTGAACATAGGGGACAACAAGGGGAGCGTCAACGCCGAAAAAATGCAAAATGTTGCAAATAAAACGGTTGACAATCCCCCTCCAATAGTTAAAGTTGCCCCACACATAGACAGTTACATATTACGTGCAACCAACCAACGGGAGATAATTTATGAAATTGGCACAACGTCTAATCGCATGTGGGGTGGCGATCATCATGGCTGTCGTGGCCATGGAGGCCCAGGCTCAAGCCATGAAGGCCAGCAAGGCCAAGGTCCGCCAAGTCCGCGGAGAAGCCCAATATAAAGCCAATGCCGCTGCAGACTGGGCACCCCTCAAAACCGGAATGGTCCTCAACCCGGGAGCCATCATCGAAACCGGCCGCGGCGCTCAAGTGGACCTCTTCCTCAGCGACATCGGCTCAGTCGTCCGCATCACCGAGCTTACCACCATGGGCATTGACAAGCTCAATTACAGCCGCGCTGAAGATGAAGTCATCGTCGAAACCGAATTGAACCTCAAGGCTGGCACCATCTTGGGCAACGTCAAGAAGCTCGCCGCCGCCTCCCGTTACGACGTTAAAATCCCCAACGGCGTTTGCGGCATCCGCGGCACCGAATTTAAAGTCAGTGCCAACGGTGTGGTCTATGTCATCAGCGGCGTGGTCCGTGTCACTTACACCCCGCCCGGTGGCCAGCCCATCGTGCGCGATGTCCAAGCCGGCCAGGTCTTCATCCCGCCTGCTGCGGCTGGTGAGCAACCTCAAGTTCGCACCGTCGAACCCAATGACCCCGTCTGGCAACAGGTCAAAGACATGCCCTCGGTAACACCGCCCCCTGAAATCCAAGTGGAGCCGTTGCCCACGCCGACTCCAACCGAGCGGCCTACGCAACAACCGGGTCACCCGACAGGCACACCGTCGTCTTCACCGGCACCCGGTAATTCTCCGAGCTAATTCAAACTCGGAACGGCTAAAGCCTCCATTTCTCAACCCCTCCGGAAACGGAGGGGTTTTTGTTTTTCCACTTTCACACACCCCCTTTGGACTTTGCATCTTGGGCGACAACTCGTTATCGTCCCAGTTGTTATCCATCATGAAAACTCTGCTGCCAGTTCTCTTTGCTGTGTTCGCGGCGCAATTCACCACGCTCACCGCTCCTGCTGATCGCCCCTTCTACGTCCCCGAAAATCCACGCTACACCATCGTCAGCAGTGTCGTGGATTCCTTGCGTTTCACACTCAATAAAACACTCAAACCCGATGACCGGGGCCACCTGGTCTCCATCTCCAGCTTCGTCAACCCCGAAGGCGAAATCATGGGCTGGCACGACTTCGGCAACCTCGAAGGCCCAGGCTGGGCCGCCAATGCCGTCGGCGGCGCCCATGAAATCTATCGCTGGGCACGCTGGATGAACCGCCCCGACTGGCAGCAGGCTGCCTTGCGCATCCTCGACCACGTCCTTGAATGCGGTTTCATCAACGAAACCAACGGCTTCATCACCGGCTACCGCGAAACCACCTCCGGCCGCTTTTGCCTCAACTACAAACACAACTCCGACTGGTTCTGCCCGGGCTCCATGGCCAAAGTGGCCTTTCAACTCCTCATTTTTGCCGATGGTCTCGGTAATGATCCCCGCGCCCCACGCATGATTCAAACAGCCGCACGCAATGCCCAATGGATTCTCCAAAACGTAGAAACCCCTCCCAACGGCTGGTTCCCCCGCCGCACCACTCCCGACGGCAAAATTTACCGAAAATCACCTGACGGCGGAAACGATCCCTTCTGGCAAACCTCCGCCGACGGGCTCTTCATCCTCCAGTTGCAGGCGGCCTTGACGCAGCGCAATTTGGCGGACTACCGCTCCCAATTGCGCCAAAAAATCAACATCTTCATCAACGCCGGCGGCATCTTTGGCAGCATCAACCACGACACCTACGATCCTCACGAAAATGTGGCCTATTCAGTGGCCTTTCGCACCCTCCTTCTCGCCTCACGCGTGCTTCAAGACGATAACATTCGACGCTTCGCTTATGAAAAATGCCTCGCCGGCCTGGATGCCTTCAAAATGAACGAAGACCGCAACGGCGTCGCCACTCGCGGCCTCCTTTTCATGGAAAAATCATGGGACACCGCCTACCTTTGGGAAAATGCCGAGGCCGCCCTCGCCTACTTTGAAGCCGCCGCCGATACCCGCCCACACGATCCTTTGCGCGCACGCGAATGGGAGCTGGACGGCCTGGTTATCTTACGCGCCATCGCCAAACATCACTACGGCCCTCATGGCTTCCTCACCGAAGGAGTGGATTGGAATGACCACGTGGGCCAAAAACACCACATCAATCAAGCCAAGTACGGCGCCATTCAATACACCGAACCTTTCCTGAACAACCAACACATCGCCGAACCCACGCTTTTCTACCTCGAACACCTCGCCCTGAAACGCGGCCGCGGCTCACGCATTACCTTCCACGACATGGAGGGCAATATCCTCTGGCGTTGATCTTCAGCGCCGTTTCTTCACTCCCGCGGCTTCAACGCCTTGGCCGCAATGTCGCGGCGGTAATGAGCCCCCTCAAAATGAATCCTTTCCACCGCCGCATAAGCTGCATCTCGGGCTGCTGGAAGGTCCTTGCCCCACGCCGTCACCCCCAACACCCGCCCGCCATTGGTCACAAAACGTTCCCCAGCCATCGCCGTGCCGGCATGAAACACCTTGGTGTTTGGCATTGACTCCACCTCCTCCAGCCCGCTGATAACCTTTCCTTTTTCATATTTGCCGGGATACCCCCCGCTGGCCATGATCACGCAGACCGCTGTCATCGGATTAAACTTCAATTCCACCTTCCCCAGCGTGCCCTCCACACAGGCCACCATCAGCTCCAACAAATCATTTTCCAAGCGCGGCAGATATACCTGTGTTTCCGGGTCCCCAAAACGCGCATTAAACTCCAACACCTTCGGCCCCTGCCGCGTCAACATCAGCCCCGGATATAAAATGCCCCGGTAATCTATCCCTTCCGCCGCGCAACCCTTGAGCCACGGCTCCATAATCTGCCGCACCACCACGATCGCATCACCAGGCCCAAAAAACGGCGTGGGCGAATACGTCCCCATCCCCCCTGTGTTCAACCCCTCATCCCCATCCAGCGCCCGCTTGTGATCCTGAGCATCGGGAAAAAGCTTGGCCGTCTTGCCGTCACACAACGCATGCAAGGACACCTCCACACCCTCCAACAACTCCTGTATGACCACCCGCCGCCCCGCCTCACCAAAAGCCCGGCGCACCAAAATTTCCTCCACCGCCGCATCCGCCTGTTGCATGTCCCGGCAAATCAACACCCCCTTGCCCAACGCCAGGCCATCGGCCTTCACCGCGCATTTGCCCCCCAAACTCGCCGCAAACCGCGAGGCCGCCGCCGGATCATCAAATATCCCGCTGCGGGCAGTCGCAATCCCGTGCTTTTCCATGAACTGCTGGGAAAAAACTTTGCTGGCTTCAAACTGCGCTGCTCGCTGATTCGGCCCCCATATCCGCAACCCGGCCGCTTGAAACTTATCCACAATCCCCATCGCCAGCGGATTGTCAGGCCCCACCACCGTCAAGTCGGGCTTCTGCTGCCGCGCAAACGCGAGCAATCCCTCCAAATCCTCCGCGCCAATCGGCACACACTCCACCAACGCCCTATTGGAAATTAAACGCTCCCGGCCAATCCCCGCATTTCCCGGAGCACACCACATCTGCCGTGCATGAGGAGATTGCGCCAGCTTCCACACCAACGCATGCTCGCGTCCGCCTGATCCCACAACCAAAATCTTCATGCCCCCGATTCTGTCACGCATCTTTCCACCGGCAAAGACGAAAACAGCTCCGCATAGCCCAACCACAGCCTGAAATTCTCAATCCTCCACACCATGACTGGACGCAAAAACCGGACCCCACTAAACTCCCCCCGTGGCTCAAACTCTCATCGGCGTTTGCCAGCTCTGTGGCCAGCGCATCGAATTCCCTACCGAGCGCAGCGGCCAGTGGGAGCCTTGTCCCCATTGCCACCGCCCCACCCGATTAAAACCCGCCCCTGTAGAAATCTTGGAAGCTGCGACACAAACGACCAGTCCACCGCCAGCCGTCATTTCGGAAGTTTCCCCCAAAAACATCACCGACGAAACCACACGCCGTCTCCGGCGCAGTTATTTCAAACTCGCCGTTGTGGCCGTGATACTCCTGGGCATCATGTTGGGACTCGTCTGGTTCGCCGAGTGGCTGCGCTCGCACCACCATCAACCTTGACGCTCCAAACCTTGTTAAGGTTCCGTCCCTCGCCGAAAACGCAAAGGCAAAACGGCCGCAAACCACAACAAAGTTCCCCCCGTCAATGCGCTCTTCACCGCCTCGTGCTCCATGCGCCCGGCACAAAACAACCCCACCGGCACAAGCATTACCAACAACGCTGCCCCTGCCAAACTGCGTAGAAATATTTTCATAAACGCGGCTGCAAACAACGCGACAGCACAAGGTAAAATACTCCGGCGGCCAACCACGCAGGCACTGCAAGAAAATACACCTGTACACCGCCAAGCGTATTCAACACCACGCACAACCCCAGCGTCAACAACCACGCCAGAGCCGCAGCGTAATTTAACTTCAGTCCTTTTAGCTCAGCGAAATTCGACTTCAAACCCATCCTCTCAAGCAAATAAACATCCACCAACACAATCGCCCCCATCGGCGCCAAAATCGTCCCGTAGAGCCCCACAAAATCCAACAACTTCATCACCAAGGCAGGAAACACCGCCGCCGCCGTGGCCAATCCGCCCGCGACCAACGTCAGCGCAAAACGCGAGTGATTCCGAAAAATCCCCTGAAACGCCAGCCCCGCCCGATACAATGTCGGATTGGCCGTCGTCCACCCGGCAATCAACACGCACAACACCCCTGCCAACCCCACCGCTTCATACGCCATAGGCCCTGGAGCCACCGTCGTATTTTGCGGATCACGCGCCAACTGCAGGGCCAACAACAATGACGCCGCAATCCATGCCATGAAATGCCCGATAAACATCCCCACCCCCGACGCCGCACCATAAGTCCACTTCTTCGCATAACGAAAAATCGCCATGTCCACCAACCCAAGATGCATCGCCGCATTGCAAGTCCACGCAAAAAACATCACATGCCAAAACGTGAACTTCGGCTGCCCCGGAAAAGGCTCGCCCCCCTTCCAAATCCGCGTCTTGGCAATCTCCCAAAACTCCCCCGGCGAATGCACACCCAACGCCGGCAAAGTCACCAGGCCACATGCCAGAAAAATCACAATCATCCACGGCGCCGCCACCTCCGCCACCTTCGCCATCGCGTCGTAACCCCGCGCTGCTACATACGTAAACACCGCCCCCACCAAGACCACCGCCACCACCCATGCCACACTATTGGGCATCCAATCTTGCAACCCGGGCATCTTCAAAGCAAACGGCACCCCCAAAGCCGTCGCCCCCACCGCAATCATCGCCCCCGCCAAAATGCAAAACAGCACCCCATTCACCACATTGTAAATCGTCACCAACTCCACCCCGCACACCTGCTCCAACTTCCGATACAACGTCAACCGCAACCGCACAGCCACCGGAGCACACAAAAACAACCAGCTCAACGTCGCCAGCGCATTCCCCGCCAACAAACCAAACACCAAATCAAACGCGCTCACCCCCGCCGCCAAAAACAGCGGCCCAATCATAAACTCCGTCCCAGCCACATGCTCCCCCGCGTACATCGCCAGAAAAGACCTCAAACTCTTCCAATGCGACGCCGGCACGGGCACACGCTCAAACTCGTCACTGCCCGACAAAACCACCTGCGACCTTGGGACCGTCGTTGTGCTCATAGGGATTTCTGCCGCGCAATCAACCAGTTTTGCCCCCTCCCGTCAATCCCCCCTTCCGCCTCCCCGAAAAAATCAACAGCTCCAACGCCCCCACGGAGAGAAAGGGTCGGGTGAGGGGAAAAATCCAAACCCAAACCGCAACCCAGTCCTGGAAGAGGGGTGTGGTTTTTCGGAAGTTGCCCCTCTACCAAAAATTTAATGTCTCGGTTCAAAGGTGCATGGGATAAGAATTATTTGCCTGTGTCGCTAATGTGCATTAGTCGAAATCATTTCAAAGATTCGCCATGGCGAATAACTTTTAATTAGGAAGGTAGGTAAAGGGATTGCCGCGGCGGTAAAGCACCGGCCTGTCCAACGGCTGCGTGTGTGTTTCCACGCGTGGGCTGGGCTGGTCGCTTATCATAAACCATAGTCGGGGATCTGTTCCACCGAGGCGGTGGCTGAGGGTGCATTCGCCAATTTTAGTCGGGCCTTCCACGGCGTTTGCCACAAGAAAATCCCGGCATCGTTCAAACTTGAACAAAAAGCTGCCGGCCACAGGTTTGCCATTACCGCCGTGCCCGAACAACCGGATGTGCGCCGAATCAGCGACACGGATCATTGGCTGGCTGCCTTCATATTTCGTGCCGAAGATGGAGATGTTTTTCGCGCCGCGTAATTCGACCGCGAAATCACTTGAAACATGCTGGGGACTGAGTTGGTAAAAGTTCAGAGGACCCTCTGCTCCTTCAATTAACAGATGCCGGTAACCGGACGCCTGCGGGTATTCACCGCCTTCACGAAAATTGTACCAATTGCCCCCGCCGTGCCCCGTAATCAAGACCAGCGGATGATGTCGGGGGGACGGTGAGGGTCTGCGGGTGCCTGGAGCCGGATTGGGGCCGAAAATCGGCGAGTGGTACAATTCCACTGCACGAAACACAGACTTGCGGCCGCAGCGCCAGTGTAATGCAAAGACGCCCGGGATGTTGTGTGGGGCCCAGAGTCCGCAAAAGGCCAGCACCGTTTCGGCGTTTGGTTCATCTGCTGTGCGTATCATCGGGGCGGGCTTTGCATCATTAGCAAAATCACCCTCTGGGGCTGAAACCACCAGCACCGACAGGTGTTGCCCGATGCCTGTGAGTTTGGTGCGCGGCCGCAGCACAATGGTTCGGGAAATCCGGTAATAGCCTTTTGGCAGAAAAACCACTTCGTTTTCGTTCACTGCTTTCTGAATTGCATCCGTATCATCGGCTTTTCCATCTCCCCGGGCGTTGTAGGGCGGCGCCTTGACGTTGGCCGCAATGGGTGATTCGCCGCTTGGGAAATTACTGCTCCAGAGGTGACGCGATTGCAAATCCGCCGGCGGAGACTGGTTTGTTGCAACCAGTGCCAGGTTGTTCATCTGCCGCCTGCCATCAATATAAATCGGGAAATTGTAGCGCAGCTCGCCTTGGCCGGTGGCGCCGGCCCCCTGTGCGTATTCCAAAACTCGAACCCAGCCTTCCGGATTTCCAGCCAAGCCTGTCCTGTCGTCAGGATTCACCGCAACCTTGGTGGCTCCTCGCACAAAAACATTGTTCAGGTAAACGCTGTGGGTTGAGCTAATGGCCACGCGCTCCTGAGCGGGCGTGCTGCTGGCATTTTCAAAAACTATTTCGCCATCCACCAGACTGATTTGTCCCGCCAACGGCTGGTCTGCTTTTTGCAGAAAGAGTTTACCCATGCCGCCCGAGGCCACGATGAGCGGCCCGGCATTGCTGCGAGAGATAATTTTTAATCCTGCCGCCACAAGCGTTTGCCGGCCACTGTAAAGGATTGCTGCCTCGCTTTGATTAATCAATGTGAAGCCTGTAATCACCGGTGTGGGCTGCGAAGTTCGGAAGTCCAGACCGATGCGCCCGCCTATAACTGTGACTCCCGCGCTGCTTCCACCGGAGCCAATCCCGCCCTCAATTCCGGTCAGGCCGTGTGTTGCGTCAATGGTGCAATCCTCCATGGCCGAGCCTTCGGCAGCCTGGTGGCGCAAAGCCACTGCGCCGGGGTTGCCTTCACCTATTACGATATCGAGGTTCACCAACATTTGATTCATGCTGATATTCGGCTGCTCCTGCTCTGCGTCCCGTCCATCAGTGACACGGTCGGCCGTGGTTGGATTCAAGTAACCGCGTGCCCAGAAATGGACTACGTATTTGGGCTTTTGGGGGTTGTCAAAACCTGGTGAATGCGGTGCCAGAAGAATTCGCGGCCGCTCTTTTCCAGAGCGCGAGCCTGCGAGTACGCACGGCCACAGGTGCGCTCCCAATGCCCTGCCGCTGGACCTTAGATAGAGTTGACGGACACACTCCAATGTGTCCGATATGCGATATGTGCCGGGTGGGAAATGGCAAATCATTTGATTGTCGCGCGCAAAGTTGATTGCCTCCTGGAGCGCCTTGGTTGAATCGCGCGCCCCTGTCGGGTCAGCGTTAAACGGCTTTTTGGTGACGTCCACCAGCCCGAGCGCTGCCGAGCGCCTGTCCTCGAGTTGATCAGGTACCTTAAGATTCACTCCATCCACAAATGGCTCACGCACCGTTGGATGTGTGTATCGCAGGTAATTGGTTGAATGGGGTTCAGCGCCAACAAAGGGAAGTGCGAATGCCGCCCAAAGCAAAAGACCGGAGGGGGGAATAAATGAGAAATGGCTCACTTCGCCACTCTAAAATGGGTCCTTTAGGCGTCAAGTTTTTAACCGTCTTCTGAGGTGCACTTGGGTCAACTGGCCCTTGTCCGCCTCCCAGCCCAAGTAATATTTTCCTGAGTCAATTTGGACGCCGTCTCTCCCGTTGCATATTGCGAGATGTTTGGGACGGCGGGGACGCCGTCCCTCCCGGGTCAGGAGGCTTTGGCGCCTTGTTGTTGGATTTGGCGGGAGATTTCGAGGGCCAAATCGAGAGCGCGTTTGGCCATCGCGCCGCTAACGGCAGGTTCGCGACCGGCGCTGGCGCAGCGGACGAAATGTTCCAGTTCGCGCCGCAGGGGTTCGCCTTTTTCTATGGGCACAGCTTCGCGCACGATGCGTTTTCCGGCGAATTCGCTCACGAGGGTGGCATCTTTGCCTGCGAGAAGTTTTTTGAGCAGGGAGCTTTCCGGTTCGTCTTCGCGGGCGAGGCGGTAGATGAATCCTTCTTGGGCGCGGTAATCCAAGGAGATGTAGCTGGGTTGGGAGCCGCCGCTGAAGACGCGGATTTTGCGCATGCGCTCGGGGCTTACGCGGCTGACGGTGAGGTTGGCCACGCAGCCGTTTGCAAAGCGGAGGCGGGCATTGGCGATGTCCTCGGTCTGGCTGAGCACGGAGACGCCCACGGCGTCCACGGCGATGACTTGAGCGGGGACAAAGGCCAGGACGACGTCGAGGTCGTGAATCATCAGATCGAGCACGACGCCGATGTCCGTGCTGCGTTTGGGATAGGGGGAGAGGCGATGGGTTTCAATGAAGCGCGGTTCAGTGGCGGCTTTTTGAAGGTAACTAAAGACGGGGTTGAAGCGCTCGACGTGCCCGACCTGCAGGATGCAATTTTTTTTGGCGGCCAGTTCGACCAGTTCGGCAGCCTGGGAGGCGTGGTTGGTCATGGGTTTTTCGACCAGACAGTGACGCCGGGCTTCGAGGACTTGGCGGGCAAGGGTGTAATGGGTGACGGTGGGGGTGACGATGCTCAGGGCTTCGGCGGCGGCGATGGCGTCTGCGATAGAGGGGAAAACCTGCACGCCGCAACGAGCCGCCACTTGGGCGGCGGCTTCGTGGTTGGTGTCGTAAACACCGACAAATTCCACAAGGCCGGCAGCCGCCAATTCGGCGTAGATGCGGGCATGTTCTTTGCCGAGGGCGCCGGTTCCTAAAACGGCCACTTTGAGTTTGCTCATCCGGAGGCGGAGCCTAATCGTCCTGCCGGCCTAAAGCAAGCCATCGCCCCCGGGTGCTCGAGGGCGATGGAGTGCATGGGACGAGTTTGGGATATGTTTCTTATGGCTTGTCGGGTGGTGTGGCGGCCACGATTTCATAGACTTGTCCCCGAAGGACAAATTGAATTTTCGTTCCCAGCGAGAGCCACGGGGCGGCTTCGGGGTGTTTTCGCAAGAATTCAAAATATTCAGGTGAAGCGAAGATGAGGGTGATGGGTTTGGGGTCTTTAAGTTTCTGAACTTCGGCGTCCACCCAGAGGTCACCGTTTTGGTAGAAGGTACGGCCGCCGATGTAACGGGAAGTCACGGCAAATTGTCCGGCAGCTTGGGCGGCTTGCTCTGGCGAGGCGGGCAGCAAGGCACCAAGCCGGCTTCCAGCGCCGCCAGGGCCGATCATGGGTGCGGCGCGTATGACGGCGCTGCGGCTGTGGCGAATGCCTTCGTCGGCGCGTTCGGCGCGTTTGAGGCTGGCAGCGGCTTGTGCGCCCGCCACAGCGATGTCGCCTGCTTGTTGATTGCGGGAGGCGTCGTAGAAGAGAAAGAGTTCGCGTTGGGCAGCGCGGTCTTCGGCGAGCCAGCGCATGGTCTGGTGTGAGGCGGCGACTTGCCGACGTTGTTCATCTTCCACAATCAGGTAAGCCGTGTAGGGGGTGACGATGCCATAACGGCGGGCCAGTTCGATGACTTCGTCCTTGAGTTCCTTGTTTTCGCCGCGCAGGCGGATTTCATCGAGGAGGAATCCCACGCGGCGGGTGGCCCAGAGGCGAGGGATGAAATCATTGTTGGCGCTGTCGTCGAATTTAATTGGGAAAGTGAATTGACGTGGCTGTCCTTTGAGGAGGCCTTGGAGGGTGAGCTTTGCGGCTCCTTGTCCTTTGAAACGGCCTGCAACAACCACCTGGTCGCCGCGGAAAACATCGGGGAGGGGTTGCGGGTGCAACTGGCGAACGGTGATTGGGCCGTCAAAGTTGAGGGTGGGATTGGTCAAGACGGGCTCGCTGATTTTGGCGGCGAACTGGGAGATTTTGACTTCGAGGTCTTCCTCGGGGAGGACGTACTGGCTGGCGGCGCGGGTGGAATCGGCCAACTTGTCCAACAGATGGGTGTTGACGTCGGTGCCGATGCCGAAACAAAACACGCGGGTGATTCCCTCGCGGGCTTTGAGTGTGTTTTTGAGAATGGTGCTGGCATCGGTTTCTCCGACGGTGGGCTGGCCATCGGTGAGGAAAATGACCAGGTAAGGTCGTTGATCGCCTGGGGGCTTTTTGCGCATGGCTTCCTGCAAGGCATCGTGAATGGCGGTGCCGCCGGCGGCGCGGAGGTTGTTAATGAATTCGTGGGCGCGGCGGCGGTTTTCTTTGGTGGCGGCGGTCAATTCTTTGAACAAAGGTTCTGTTTCTGTGGAAAAACGAAGGATGTCGAAGCGGTCTTCGTCATTCAAAATGTCCACGCAATAGCGGAGGGCTTTCTTGGCTTGTTCGATTTTTGCGCCGGACATGGAGCCGGAGGTGTCCACCACAAAGAGGATGTCTTTGGGGGCTGGCTTTTCTTTGGTTGTTTCTTGGGGAGGCGTGAGGAGGACGACAAAGTAACCGTCTTCACCCGGTGGTTGGTGGGTGAGCAGACTTACCCCGAACTCGCCTTCTTCCATGGAGTAGTAGAGTTGGAAATCGGAATCAGGGGTGGATTGCGTGGCCTCGTAATCGATGATGGCCCGGCGGGGTCCGTCCCGTTTGATTTCAACTTTGTGAGATGGTGAGTAGAGTGTTTTGATTGGGCGGGAGGTGTCGAGAGTTAATTTCAGGGCCAGTTGTTTGATGGGAGCGGCGGAATATTTTTGGGGTCTCAAGGGAAGGGCAAAAGAAACAAGGCCGCCATCGGATTTGAGGAGTTGTTGGTACACGAGGGTGATGCGTTTGCGTCCGTGGCGTTCGATGGGGAAGATGCGGACTTTGTAGAGGTCTTGGCCGGCAAATTCGAGGAGTGCCGGATCGCGCAAGCGGCGGACGATGTCTTCGTAGATGTTACGGGCTTTGTCGGCGGAGAGGAGTTCGGCATCCATGGGCTTGCCGTTGACCTCCATGCTCATTTTGGTGATGTGGGCGCCACGGGGGACGGGAAAGAGGAAGGTACCTTCCAATTGGCGGGCGTTGGGGTTGTAAAATTCCTGTTCGACGGTGGTCACCGCCCATTGGTCTTTGAGGGTGACATTGGCCCGGGTGCTCGTAATTTCCAAGGGTGCCCAAACGGGCGGGGGTATGGGGCGAGGGGGCCTGGGGGGCGGAATGGGGTGGGGCGGGGGATGGGGTGGAGGATACGGCGGCGGCCAAATCACCGTCCGGTCCCAAAAGTCGGATTCGTGAACAATAATCAAACCAGCGCTGTGCCCTTGGCAGACGATGAGCAGGGCCAGCCCCATCATTGCGGCGCAGAGGTTCGATCTTTTCATACCACTACATTGGACAGTTTTTGGAATTTTTTACTCCCGGTTTTTGTGGGGGAGCAGGGGATTACTTGGCGGTTGCGCAGCGGGGCCGGATTGTTTAGGTTCAAGTCCGATGTGTGTACGATGGCGGGTTTGGTGCAGGCGCGTCTGGCCGCTGCTGCTTTTGGCGGCGCTGGGCGGATGGGGGTGTTTTCCGCCCACCGATTCCGCGTTGGATGAGGCAAAGGAGCCTTATTATGTGTTGGGGCTGCGGAAGCTGGGGAGTTTCGATTACAAGGGGGCGGTGGAGGCGTTTGAGAAGGCGGTGGAAGCCAATCCGCGCTCGGCCTCGGCGCATTTTCAACTGGGGATTCTGTACGAGCAGAAGATTGCTGAAGAGAATTCCTACGCGATAGCGATTTACCACTATAACAAGTTTCTGCAATTACGGCCCCAGTCCGCGCATGCGGAAATTGTGAAGCAGCGGATCATCGCGTGCAAACAGGAGCTGGCCAAGCCGATTGCGCTGGCGCCCGGGGCGCAGTCTGTTTTGCGGGATATTGAGCGGTTGAAGGTGGAAAACGCGCAGTTGCGAAGTCAGTTGGAGGCGTGGGTGGCCTATGCCACGAATCGAGCCGCGATGATTCCACCGCCACAGCCTGCGCCTGTACCTGCTGCGGGTGGGCACGCGACGGCGGTACAACCTGTGCCTCCGCCGGCCAGTATGGTGGAGCCTGCCCGTAGTGCGACTGTGGTGACCAACCGGCCAACAGCGATGCGCACGCACAAAGTGCAGGCCAATGAAACGCCGGCGGCCATCGCCCGGAAATATGGTATTTCGTTGGGAGCTTTGATGGAGGCCAATCCCGGGGTGGATGCGCGACGGCTGAAAATTGGTCAGGTGCTTAACATCCCTTCCTCTTGAGTTTGGTTGCCAGCATGAGGCCGCGCCTTTTTTTTCTTCTGGTTCTGGCGTTTTGGCTGGTGATGAATTTTTTATTGTTTCGCGCCGAGTGTGGCGGAGGGCGGCAGACTGGAGTGGCGGTGCCTCCGCAGGCGGTGTGGCAGCGGATGATTACGGCGGCGGACAGTTCGCCGTTGGAAATCATATTTCAAGGGCGGAAATATGGGATGTGCCGGTGGATGGCCACGGTGGGGGAATTGCGCACGCCAGAGGAGGGCCAGGGACAAAATTCAGGCCCTGAAGGTATGGTGCGCCGCATCACCGGATACACGCTGGATTTTGACGGGAACCTGATGCTACGGGAGTTTGGACAGAATATCCGATTCTTTTTCCGGTTGAATTTGTCCACCAATTACGCATGGCGCGATTTGCATCTGAGGACTCAACTCAAGCCGGACGTGTACGAGATCCACGCCGACGCGGTGAACCGCCGGATGAGTGTGCGGTTGAGTGACGGAGTTAATGATGTTGCCTATCATTACACCTTTGAAGAATTGCGGGATCCGCGGCGATTGTTGGATGACTTTGAGGTGCCGCTGCCGGCGGTGTGGTTGTTGAACAATATCCAGCCGTCGGATGCGTCGGCGGCCACGTTCCGGTTGGGTTTGGAGTGGGAGGCGCGGCATGATGTGCTGCCCATCGGGCGTTCGAGTGTGAAGGTGTACCGTCTCCAGGCGCGGGTGCTCGATCGTTATTACATGGTGGTGTATGTGAGCCGTGCGGGAGAGATTTTGCGCGTGGAACTGCCGGGCAATGTTCAGTTGGTGAATTATGTTTTAACCGGCAGTTGAGTCGGCGCTGGTAAAAGCCCCTCGCAAGTCATGATTGAACTGGAGCATTTGGTGAAGAAGTTTGGTGATTTGGTGGCGGTGAATGATATTTCGTTGACCGTGCCACGGGGGGAATTTTTTGCGGTGCTGGGGCCCAATGCGGCGGGCAAGACCACGACCATCAAGATGTTGACCGGCCTGATCAAGCCCACCAGCGGCTGTGCGCGCATCAGCGGCTTTGACGTGCAGCGGCAACCGTTGGAAGCGCGGCGGCGGCTGGCGTATGTGCCGGATTTTCCTTTTCTTTACGAGAAACTCACGCCGTGGGAATTTTTGCGGTTCATGGGGCATTTGTTTCGCATGTCTGTGGGGGAGATGGAGGACAAGGGGCGGGCGTTGGTGAGGCGGTTTCAATTGGAGGAGTACCTGCACAAGCCCATTGAAGGGCTCTCTCACGGCACACGGCAACGTGTGGCCATTGCTGCGGCGCTGTTGCATGACCCGGAGGTGTTTGTGATTGATGAGCCGATGGTGGGGTTGGATCCGCATCATGCCCGCATCGTCAAGGACACGTTGAAGGAGCGCTCGCTGCAGGGAATGACGGTGTTTGTATCCACACACCAACTCAGCGTAGCGGAGGAGATTGCGGATCGGATTGGCATCATTCATCAAGGGCGGCTTATCGCGGTGGGCACGGCGGAGGAATTGCGGCGACAGAGCGGCGCCTCGGGGCCTTTGGAGGAGGCCTTTTTGGCATTGACCGAAGCGCAGATGTGACGAGTGCGGAAAGCGGAGGGGGGCTTTTTCAAGGAGGCTTCAAGATTATTTCACTTTTTGTGAATATATGTTTTGACTAGGCTGGTTGCGGGAATTAAATCGTATTTCCGAAAGTCATCCATAGCAAAATGATGCACCTAAGACATGTCGGTCCACCCGGACGTTCAAACAATGGGGGACATCGAGATGTTTTAGGCCATGCAAATTGTGTGGGATGGCTTCATGTGATTACAGGCAATGTATTTAAGAATTGCCTGCTTCCAAAACAGTCAACCCTCGCCCATGGAAAATAAACGCGCCTACAACCTGTCGGCTGCATTGGTCACCGATGCAGAAAAAAAGTTTCTGAATAAACCCTGCAAGGGGTCGTGGTATAACGGTTTGTTTGTCTTGGTTCTTCTCGTTTTCCTTGGCGGTGTTCTTTTCATTCAGGCGCAATCGGAGGAAAGACGGACGATTATCCATGATTCGTTTGATACTTATACAGACAACCAGTGGCCGGATGCGTATTGGATTGCCGCCACAAATATGCCCGGCATTACAAACAGCAAGGTGATGGTCCTAACCAACAACACCCCGAGTTTGGTGCTCCAACTTTACGGTGTAGAAGGAGGTTGCCGGGGGGCCATGGCTTACCGTTATCATGCATTTTCGAGGAACTTTTCCATTGAGTTTGATGTGCGCAATGGGACGCAAGAGCTTTCAGGATGTCGTCCGGAGAGAGGGGTGGTGCAGATGCGCAAAGGCACATTTAGGCTGAATCCAGCGCGAAATTTGCTTTCATTTTTTCACAACGGACTTGTTTTGATGGAGGGTAATTTGGTTGGCGACTATCAGCCCGGACGGTGGCATCGCGTGCGCATTCGATACAGCCGGGAGGACACCAACGTGGTTTTGACGGCCTGGCTAGACGGGAAAGCTCTGGGTTCGCACCAAACAACCATTGCCGATGCTGCCGTTGAGGATGCACTTGATCATATCGAGCTGGCCGCCTATGAGGGGAGCGCGTGGTTTGACAACGTGAGCATTACCGATGAAGGCTCCGTGACCAATACTTTGGTGGAAACGTTTGATGTGTACACAGAACGCCGCTGGCCTTACGGCGACTGGGTGCGCGATGCCAATGCTCATCAGACGGCGAACAGCAAGGTCATAGTGTCGGAGAAGAGCGTGGTGAGCCAGGCCCTGCAACTTTACGGCCCAACCGGCGGGTGTGAGAAGGCGGTGGCTTACCGTCCTTGTGCGTTTCCCGGCACGTTTTACGTCGAGTTTGATGTTTGCAACGGGACGGAGGAGCTTTCGGGATGTGATCCACGAAGAGCCGTGATAAAGATGCGCCAAGGGACCTTTCAAAATAACGCCTCAAGAAGTTTGATAGAATTCGCTCAGGACGGGCGCGTTTTGCTGCATGGCACGGGCGTGGGCAACTATCAACCCGGCCAGTGGCATCGGGTGCGGCTCAAATATGACCGCAAGGGGACACAGCTCAATTTGACGGCGTGGTTGGACGGGCTGATGCTGGGAACCGTCCAAACCACCATTGCCGATCTTGCGGCGGAGCAGGGTCTTGACCACCTTGAGTTGGGGGTGAACGAGGGGACGGCTTGGTTTGACAATTTAAGCGTCATGGAGGCCATTCCCTATCCGACCACCCTCAGTGAGACTTTTGAAAGTTACACCATCGGGAAGCAGCCCGTTCCGAATTGGATTATGGAGGCGAATGCCTTTGATACGACCAACAACACGATCATCGCGGTTTCCGAAGGTACTTCGGGCAAAGCGCTCAAACTCTACGGAATTGTTGGTGGATGTTGGGGGGCCCTGGCTTACCGATCTTGTGCCTTCCCGCGGGTCTTTTATCTTGATGTGGATATATACAATGGAACGGAGGTTCTTTCAGGGTGTCATCCGCAAAGGGCCGCCATTGAAATGCGGGAGGGAACGGCTTGGTCCAATCCAAATCGCTTTCTGATTGAATTTAATCATGATGGGAAAGTTCGGTTGGCTGGTAAAGACGTAGGAGATTATCAAGCCGGGCGGTGGTATCGTGTGCGCATTAAATATGAGCGGATGGATCCGATGCTTAATCTGACATTGTGGATGGACGGCCAGTATGTTGGCACCAACTTGGTTGAAATTTTCGACACCTCGGTTGAAGACAGGTTGAATCACATAGAACTGGCAGCCCAGGAGGGAACGGCAATATTCGACAACCTGCGCATCATTGATGGGACGGTTTCACCACGCTTGAATACCATGCCGAAATTGCAGAATAACGTTGCGGAATTTGAGGTGGATGCGCAAATCCCGGGCAATTACCAAATAGAAAGCAGCACCAATTTGGTGGATTGGGTTCCCTTCATGAGTTTTCAGAGTGCGGGCACAAATTTCATCTTTCGGGATAATCAAGTTCCGGCCTATCCACAACGTTTTTATCGTCTGCGCTCTCAGTGAGGTGGGGCACGTTTTAAATTGCCAAGGGCTGGCGGGATAAGCTAGGGTGCCCATGATGCGAATTGTTTGGGCCGCACTGACGACGACTACGACCGTTTAGCGTTCACGGTGAAACACCGTGAACGCACACGCCTCGCACTGAACGTCCGAGGCGTTTTTGTTTGGTGGGGCGTTTTTGCTGCGGCAGGAAGGATTGATATGGCTGAACAACAACAATCTGGTGAACGTAAAAGTCTTGAACAGCGGCAGCAAATGACCGAGCTGGAGCGGCTGCGACATTCTTGTGCGCACGTGATGGCCACTGCCATTCTGCGCCTGTGGCCGGATGCGCAGTTTGCTTACGGGCCGCCGGTGGAAAATGGTTTTTACTATGATTTGGAGTGTTCGCATCGCATCACGCCGGAGGATTTTCCGAAGATCGAGGAAGAGATGCGCAAGGAGATCAAAGCCAACCATCCCTTTGAGCGGGTGGTGGTGACGCGGGAACAGGCAATTGCGGATGCGCAGCGGGGCCGGTTGGGGGCGTTGAGCGACCGACCGGGACAGCCGAGCAAATTTAAATTGGATTTGCTCAATCAGATACCGGAGGGCGAACCGATTTCCTATTACCGGAATGGTGATTTTATTGATTTGTGCGCCGGCCCTCATGTCATGCGCACGGGCAATATTGGCGCGTTCAAGCTGACCAGCGTGGCCAGCGCGTATTACAAGGGGGATGAGAAGAATCCACAGCTTCAGCGCATTTACGGCACGGCCTTCAAAAATAAAACACAGCTTGAAGAATGGCTGAAGATGCAGGAGGAGGCCAAGAAGCGGGACCATCGCAAAATTGGGACGGAGATGGGGCTGTTTTTTCTGGACCCGGATTATACCGGTCCGGGGATGCCGCTCTGGTTGCCGAAGGGGACCGTTTTGGTTGAGGAATTGGAGAAGCTGGCCAAGGAAACCGAGTTTGCGGCGGGGTATGTGCGGGTGCGGACTCCGCATGTGGCACGGGAAAAGATGTATCTGACGAGCGGGCATTTGCCGTATTACGCGGAAAGCATGTTTCCGCCGATGGAATTGAAGGAGGACGACGAAGAAGGAAAAGAAGGGGCAGCTCCGGCCAATCGCTATTATCTCAAGGCGATGAACTGTCCTCATCACCACCGGATATTTGCGGCCGAGCCACGGAGTTACCGGGATTTGCCGTTGCGGCTGGCGGAGTATGGGTGCTGCTACCGGTACGAGCAGTCGGGCGAGTTGTTCGGGTTGATGCGGGTGCGTTCGCTGAACATGAATGACGCGCACATCTATTGCACCGAAGACCAGTTTGCCGAGGAGTTCAAGGCCGTGAATGACATGTACTTGAAGTACTTCAAAATCTTCGGCCTGGAAAAGTATGTGATGCGCTTCAGCACGCATGATCCGGCGAGGTTGGGGCAGAAGTTTGTGAACGAGCCGGAGCTGTGGTTGAAAACCGAGGCCATGGTGCGGCGGGTGTTGCAGGAGAGCGGGATTCATTATGTGGAAGTGCCGAATGAAGCGGCTTTTTACGGGCCGAAGATTGATGTGCAGGTATGGAGTGCGATTGGACGGGAGTTCACCATTGCCACCAATCAGGTGGATTTTGCAGTGCCCAAGCGGTTTGGGTTGGAGTATCGGGATCGCGACAACACCATGAAGACGCCGCTTTGCATCCATCGTGCGCCGTTGGGCACGCATGAGCGTTTCATTGGGTTCCTCATCGAGCACTATGCCGGTAATTTCCCGCTATGGCTCTCGCCGGAACAGGTGCGGGTGCTGCCGGTGACGGAGGCGCAGATTGAGTACGGGCGGAGCATTGTGCAGGAATTGCGGGAGCATCAGGTGCGGGCTTCCTTGGAGTTCAGCAACGACAAGTTGATGGGCCGCATCCAGCGTGCCGAGCAGGACCGGGTGCACCACATTCTTGTGGTGGGCGCCAAGGAGCAGGCCGCCAATGCCGTGGCCGTGCGTGTGCATGGCAAGGGGCAACAAGGGGTCAAGGCGCGCGCGGAAGTGGTGGCCGACATTTTAACGAAAATTAAAAACCGGGCAGACTAAATGGGCTGCACACCCCGCCCGTTGTACGGACAGGAGCCTTGGACAAGCTGCCCGGGGGGATGTGAGATTCTCGCTGGCCAGTTTTGGGCGGCATGCGCTACGTTGAGGCCGTGATGTGGAAACAAGTCACCTTGGTGGGCGTGGGATTGCTGGGCGGCTCAATTGGCCTGGCGGTGCGGCGTCGTCATTTGGCCGGGCGCGTAGTGGGTTTGGTGCGGCGGGAGGCCAGTGTGGCGGAGTGCCGCCGGTTGCGCGTGGTGGATGAGGCCACGCTGGATGAGGTGGCGGCACTTGAGCAGGCCGATTTGATTATTTTGGGAACACCAGTGCGGCAGATGCGCACCTTGGCGCAGCGGCTGGCGCCGCATGTTCGCCGTGGGGCGGTGGTGACGGATGTGGGCAGCGTCAAAGGGAGTTTGGTGAAGGATTTGGAAGAGGTATTTGCCGCCCGCCGCGCTCATTTTGTGGGCAGTCATCCGATGGCGGGGGGCGAGCAAACGGGGCCTTCGGCGGCGCGTGTGGATTTGTTCGAGGGCGCCCGGTGTGTGTTAACCCCGACAGGGCGGACGTCGCGTCGCGCTTTGGCGCGAGTGAAGAAGTTTTGGGAGGCGTTGGGTTGCCGGACGATGCAGATGCCGCCGGAGGCGCATGACTGTCTTGTGGCGCGGGCGAGTCATCTTCCACACGTGGCCGCGGCGGTATTGGCGTGGTTGGTGTTAAGCCCGGAGGCGTCTCCGCAACAAGCCGTTCTGTGCGCCACGGGTTTTCGGGATACCACGCGAGTGGCCAGCGGTTCGCCGGAGATGTGGAGGGACATTGCAATGGAGAACAGCAAGTTTTTGGGGGAAGCCCTTGATGACTTCATCAAGCAATTGCAGGAGTTTCAACGTTTGATGGAGCGCCAGGATTCCGAGGAATTGCTGAATTTTTTTGAACAGGCCAAAAAGCGGCGTGACCAGTGGTTGGCTGCGATGGCCGTTTCGCCGTCACCAGAATAAATCATTTTTCCGCCACCATGCCGTTGCCTGAAGTATTGGAAATTGTCCCGCTGCAAGGGTTGCCCCGGGCTGAAATTTGTGTGCCCGGCTCCAAAAGTTTGACCAATCGTGCGCTGATATTAGCCGCGTTGGGGGAGGGCCGCTGTGTATTGGAGGGAGCCTTATGGAGTGAGGATACGCAGGTGATGGTGGATTGCCTGAGCCGGCTTGGGTGGAAGGTGAGTGTGGAGCCGGACCGTGAGGAGGCGGCCAATTGTTGCATCAGTCTTGAAGGTCTGGGGGGGCGGGTGCCGCCGGGGGGTACGCATGATCAGCCCTTGGAATTGTTTGTTGGCAATGCCGGAACGGCGGCGCGCTTTTTGACGGCTTTGGTGTGTTTGGGGGAGGGATGGTACCGAATTTCCGGCGTGCCGCGGATGCATGAACGTCCGCAGGCCGAGCTGTTCGCTGCTTTGCGCAGTTTGGGTTACCGGATTGAGTCGCCCAACGACCGGCTGCCGGCGCTGATTTTGGGCAGTGGCCCTCTACCGGGAAAATGCCGGGTTAGCATAGAGAAGAGCAGTCAATTTGCCTCAGCCTTGTTGATGTGCGCTTGTGTGGGAGGGTGGGAGGTGGAAGTCGTGGGCGCGAATGCCGATGAGGCCCCGTATGTGGAGATGACTCGCGGTTTGATGGCCGCTTTTGCGCAGGCAGGGGGCAGGATTGTCATTGAACCCGATGCATCGAGCGGGAGTTATTTTTGGGCAGTAAATGCGCTGTGGGGGGTGACGGGGCCGGATTGGGCGGTGCGTGTGCGGCATTGGCCGGACTCGGGATGGCAGGTGGATGCGCGTTTTCCGAACCTTCTGCCGTTGCAGCGGCCGCTTTCCCGTGCGACGGATTTGGGGGACAGCATCATGACGGCCATCGTGCTGGCGCCGTTTGCGCGGCATCCTCTCAGTTTTGTGGATTTGGGACGGTTGCGGGTTCAGGAATGCGAGCGGGTGTTGGCCTTGCGCACTGAGCTGACCAAGTGCGGTGCGCGAGTGCGGGAAAAAGGCGACACGTTGGAGTTTGTTCCCGGTCCTCTGCACGGGGCGGAGATTGAGACGTATGACGATCATCGCATGGCGATGTGTTTTGCATTGTTGGGGTTGAAGGTGCCCGGCATTCGCCTGCTCAAACCGGGGTGCGTGAAAAAATCTTTCCCAAACTTTTTCCAAAAACTTGCCCTGCCGCCTCCCGAGGGGCTGGGGGCTGAATTGCGCGATGGGCGCAGCGGCAGAATCTTGCCACCGGCTGAATTGACGGCAGAATAGGGGTCAGCCTCATGGTGAGGATGGAAGGAAAAAAGATGTCTAAAAAGCCAACTGTGATTGCCATTGACGGCACCAGCGCCAGCGGCAAGAGCACCAATGCGCGTCTGGTGGCGCGCCAACTGGGATTTGTGTATGTGGACACGGGCGCGATGTACCGGACGCTGGCCTGGTACTGCCTGCAGCATGGGGTGGAGGTGCAGGATGCCAAGGCTGTGGCCGAGGCGTGCCGTCGTTGGAAGACTTCGTTGGAGTGTGTGGAAAAGGATGGGTTGCGCTCGGTGCGGCTGCTGGTCAATGGCTATTACCCGGAGCGGGAAATTCGCACGGCAGAAACCAGCGCGGCAGTGCCGCATGTGGCGGCCGTGCCCAAAGTGCGGGAATGGATGAAGAAAACGCAGCGTGCGTGCATTCAATTTGGCCCGTTGGTGATGGAAGGGCGGGACATCGGCTCCAATGTTTTTCCGGAAACGGATTATAAATTTTATTTGGATGCTTCGCTGGCCGAGCGGACGCGGCGGCGGGAGGCTGATGGGGTGCAGGAAAATCTGGCGGCGCGTGACCAGCGGGACAGTCAGCGGGCCGCAGCGCCCTTGATGGTGCCGCTGGGAGCGGTGGTGATAGATAATTCAGGCGAGACGCCGGAGCAAACCTCGGCGCGCATCATTGCCGAGTATCAGCGACGTAAGAAAGCCGGGGAGTAAGCGCCATGTCAGACGCACCAGCGCCGATGAAACCGTGGTATTGGTTGGGGTGGAGCCTGACGCGGGTGGTGGCTCATGGTTATTTCGGGCTCAAGACGTACCATCCCGAGCGGGTGCCGGCGCGCGGCGCGTGCATCTTGGCGGCCAATCACGCCAGTTATTTTGATCCGTTTGGTTTGGGGGCTGGTGTGCGGCGGGAATTGTACTTTTTAGCGCGGTCCACCGCCTTTCGTTTTCCGTTGTCGTGGATTTTGCCCCGTGTCAATGCAGTGCCGGTGGACCGGGAAGGGGGCGGCATGAAGGGCATGATGACGGTGTTGGATTTGTTGGAAAAGGGGCATGCCGTCACGTTGTTTCCGGAAGGCACGCGCAGTTATGACGGCCAGTTGCAACGCGCTCGTCCCGGGATTGGATTGATTGTCATCAAATCGGGTTCGCCGGTGGTGCCTGTGAGGATTATGGGGTCTTACGAGGCTTGGAATCGGCACATGACGGTGCCCCGTCCACGGCGACTGCAAGTCGTTTATGGGGAGCTCATGAATTTCAATGCGCTGCGTGCCGAGGCGGCGGCTGCTTCCAAAGACCGGCTTAAAGCCATTTACCAGGAAGTCGCTGATCAAATCATGGAGGCCATAGCCAAATTGGAGGCGCGACCGTAAAGACGGTCAGCTTGGATTGCATTCCTGCCTTGCAGACATTTTTGTGCCATCAAGGCGGGTCTTGAGCAAAGCGTTCGAGGAATTTTTGAGGGGTTAGGCCGCTTTCGTTGAGCAGGCGCACTTGAGTCCAAGGTGCATCGGGATCGCCTTTGGTTTTTTCGACCCATTGCGCGGCAAAAGCCTTGCGTGAATCCGGCAGCGGCCATTGGGCGCCCATTTCGGCACATTCTTTTCGGAGTTTCTCCCAACGGGTGAGCCAGACGTAGCCCAACGGCAGTCGGCCCACTTCCACGCGGCGTTCCAATTCCTTGTTGCCGCGGACGCGGACAAGCGCTTCGTCCCATAGTTTTTGAGCTTGGGAGAGGTATTTGAAATGGTGAAAGGGAGTGTCGGTGCGGGAGAAGCAGGTGAGTTTGAAGCCCTCGGAAGCCTGGTGCATGAGGTTCAAGTACGATTCAATCGGAATGGCGGCATCGCCGTAATAACCGTAAAGGAATTCGCGAATGAGGGCACGGTCATCTTGGAAAGGATTCCAGAGCAATTGAGCAAGCACCCATGCGCGTAACTCGGCCATTTCGGAGCCGTGACTTTGATAGGCCCCTTGTTCAAAAAGGCCCTTGACGTTGTGTTGTGCAAAGAAGCGGACATTGGGACCGAGGACAAACCAGTTGGGGTGGGGCTGGACGTAATGCGCAAAGTCGGTGGTGTAATCCCAGATGTAGAGGCGGTTGCAGATTTTGGCCCAGCCCTGGATGTCTGAGGCGAAGGAGGCGTTGGATGGATGACTCAACGGCTCACGAAAGTTGCACTCGATCGAGCAGAGGCGGATGATGACATTGGGACGCGGGCGCAGAGTGCGCGGCGGTTTGCGCGTGTATTGATAGGCCAGTGTGTCGAAGGCGACATGCGGAAACTCCGGCTCCAGTTTTGCGGCCACGTAATTGATAAAGGCAACCAGCGAGCCAGCATGACTTTCCTCGGCGTCGTCGAGGGCTTTGCAAGTTGGACATTCACAGTAGCCATACCAATCGTTTTGCGAGATGGAGACGATGCGGGCCTGGGGGCTTTCTTTGAGCCACTGGCGGACGCGAGCCACGACTTCATCGCGTAACTGGGGATTGGTCAGGCACAGTTGGCCCAGTTTGTTGGTGCGCTGACCCTTGATCATGCTGAACCAATCGGGGTGGTCGGCAAAATATTTTTCGGGCGGAATCAAGGGATAGAAGGTGTGCACAAAGCCTTTGTAACGAATGCTGCCGCCCATTTCATCGGGGATGCCGGCGCTTTGGCTGTTGGAGAAGTTGCGGACGGCCCATTCTTTGTTGAAGGCGACGTACCAGTAGGGATCCCGCGATTCGAAAATGGGGGCATAACGTTCGTTGAGCGTGGGTATTTTGAATTCGCGTTGCGGCGGATAATCGGCGGCCCAGGGAGTCCACCAGCGGACTTTGCCGTGTTTCTGCAAAAATTGACTGACGGCGTAAAGAGTGCCGCGGGGACGGCCACCGGCGAGCAGCAGACGGCCTCCTTTGGTTTTGAGGATTATTTCTTCGGCCCCGTATTGGGAAAGAGGGACCTCAGGAAAATATTTTTGTGTCAACGGCCCCGGGCCGACGAGGATGGCCGAGGGGGGCGCGGAGTTGGAGGCCTCCATGAGTGTAAAGGTGGCGCCGGTAATCCGTTGGAGGGCGTCTTGCAATTCACGGGCGGCATGGCGCTCGGGCGCAGTAGCGCCGGGTTGTATGACGATGACGGCCTTGGCTTCCCCGCGGCTGGCAAGGGTGAGGGCGGGGTGAACTTTGGTTGCTGAAAAGAGCGCGAGCGTGCAGACGAAAACGCGGAGTGATTTCATGGGACGATTGAAACAAAATAGGGGACTTTTATCAACGGCGGTTGTTGTTTATTGCGGACTTTTCTGATGTGGTTGCGGATGTTCGACTGGCAACCATCCCGATGGGGCGGGCTTCCTGCTTGCTCCGGCAGATGGTTGGGGCTAAAGAGAGGGCATGCAAAATGATTCCGTTGCGGATTTTCGGCTGGGGGTCTTGGGTTCCGGCAAAGGCTCGAATTTTGCGGCCATTGCCGATGCCTGCGCTGCGGGACATGTGCCTGCGCGCCCGGTGTTGGTGTTGAGTGATGTGGAGACGGCCGGGATTTTGGATTTGGCCCGGCAGCGGGGGATTGCGGCAGAGTATTTGCCGCCGGGGAAGTATCGGACGAAGTTGGACGAGGAAGCCGAAGCGCGGTACATCCAACGATTGCAGGAGGCGCGGGTGGATTTGGTGGTATTGGCGGGATTCATGCGCATTCTCAAGGGGCCGTTTTTACAGGCCTTTGAGGGGCGTGTGGTGAATATTCATCCCAGTTTGTTGCCGGCGTTTCCGGGTTTGGAGGCGTGGAAGCAGGCATTGGAATACGGGGTGAAAGTCACCGGCTGCACGGTGCATTTTGTGGATCAAGGAGTGGATACCGGCCCGATCATCGGGCAGCGCATGGTTCCTGTGCTTGACGAGGACACTCCGGAGACGTTGCATGCCCGCATTCAACAGGCTGAACGGCAATTGTATCCGGCGTGTATTGCTGCCATTGCGCGGGGCGCGTTGCGGCGGGAAGGGCGGCGGGTCCTGGGGTTTGGGGCGGGGAATTAAGCTTTCTTTTTGCGTCCCGGCCGGCGGTTGTTGGGATTGGGCTTGTCCAGAGTGTCGAGCCAAATCCAGACACGCAGGGCTTCGGTGGCGCTCCATGCTTGAGCATCGCAACCGCGCTCTTGATGGGGGGCGTCGCCGTCGGCGATTTCGGGCAAATGTCCCAAACAACCTGTAATCAATTGGTCGCCTAAACTGGACAGATAACTGCGGGCGGCAGCAATGGCCTCGGGGTCGAATTCATAAGCTCGCGCCAGGGCTTCTGCAAAGACGGGCAGCAACCAAACCCAGGCGGTGCCGTTGTGGTAGGCGAGTTTGCGCCGGGTGTCTTCATCCCCTTCATAACGTCCCCAGTAGGGATTTTCCGGGTCGTTTAGAAGGCGTCCATCGGCTGCCCGGATGGGCAGCGGCGGCATTGCAGGCAAGGGTGCCAAGGAGCGGATGCCGCCCGGTATCAAGAGATGTTGGCGCACGGCTTGGACATAACGCCTGGCGCGGTCGCCCTGGAACACGCCCAAACTTATGCCAAAAAGAGCGTTAGGCCGAAGCGAGCGATCCGGCACGGCGCGATGGGCGGATTGGCCCTTCGGCGCAAGCAAGGTGTCTGCCCACCATCCCAAATCCTCCTGCCAATACAACGTTTCCAAAGCGTGTTGGACGCGGTTGGCGAGGTGGCCGTAGGATTCGCCTGTGCGGGCGCAGCCCAAGCGTTCCAATTGACACAGGAGGCGGAGCCACAAGATTTGAATTTCAATGGGATAGCCTTCGCGGGGTGTGGCGGCGGGGTGATTGGTGTCCATCCATGTAAAATGCGCGGGACTCCAAACCAATGCGGAAGCGGCATCCACATGAATGCCGTTGGATGTGCCGATGAGATAATTTTCGGCGATGGAGACAAGGACTTCTTTGAACGTCCGCCGATGATCGGCCACAGGTTCATCGTATAACGTTTTTCGCGGGCGTCTGCCTCGGCGCTTTGAATGGGAGGGCATGCCCATTTCTTCGATGACCAGGGCCAGCCACAACGGGGCATCAGTAGTGTCGCGATTGGAGCCGTCACCGCCATAAAATGCATTGGGCAAAGTGCCCTGCTTTTCCCATCGCGCCACTTCGGAGACAATGGCAAAGGCTTCTTTGTGCCAGCCGCCTGCGAGCAATCCCCGCGCGCCAATCAAGGCGTCACGGCTCCAGTCCAAAAACCACGGATAACCGGCAATTAACGTCCAGCCGTTTTCCCGTCGTGCAAGAAAGGACTGGACGGCATGGCGGAGGGTGTCCTCGAAAGAAAGTGATTTGCGGGCGCGTCGAGGTGTTTTGGGGAAACGCAAGTGGCGGGTGGGGAAATCAGGTTCGGCAGAACAGGCCAAAATGGTTTCCTCGCCGATGCCCAATGGTATTTCAAACCAGCCCGGGCTGAAGGCGTCGCCGTGGCCTTCCATGCCGCGGGTTTGTTCCAACCAGTGGGGGATTTGATGGGACCATTCGGGTTGAGGATGGTACCGGCCACGGTTGGTAATGATTGTAAGGCGGCGTTTGGGGTCCGGCTCGAAGACAAATCCTTGGTGATGTTCCAAGGGGCGGTGATGGGTTTGAAAATGATGCTCGGCGCCGGGAGTGTGTTTGGTTTCCCAGTGGAAATTGCGGTCTTCGATGTCGAACCGGGCGGTGATGCTGACGAGACATTCCGGCGGGAGGGGGTGGCCGATGGCCGGGAGGCGATTGGGCCGGCTGATTTTCAGCCAGGTGGTGTTGTGGCCCTGCTCCATGGTGGCGGTGAGTTCAAGTTCAAGGCTGCGGCCATCGCCTGCGTGCGCCAAAAATCGCCAGCGAGCCGGCGGGCCCGGGTGGAACTCAAGCAGATTGCCGGCATTCAAGGGGGTGATGAAACCATCCGCATTGACCCAAAGGCGGAGGCGCTTGACGAGGACATGGCGGTCCACCGGAAGGGTGGGGTGCAGGTTGGCGGCGAGGACAGCGTCGTACTTGCTTTTGATATTGCCCAAGTCCACCGCGATGCGAGCCATGCCACCGCGTTGGTTGTTCAGTAAAACCATCGGTTGGTTCAAAGGGTCCCGAGCGGCTTTCAGTTGGTTTATTACATAAATGGGTGGTGGAGGCGTTGGGGGGAGCAACCGCAGAGCAGCTTTCAACTGCGGGGGATTTTGGCCGGGGCGGTACAGGCCAAGGGTGGCTTCACCGTGCCATGATTGTGGGGGAATGGCAGCCACATGACCATGGTCGGTTTCGAGAGAGACAACATTGATGGGACGCTTTTCGCCGTTGAACGCCAATTGTGCACGGAAAGGAGCTGTGTCGTGGATGGCCAGCCAATGGCCCGAAGGGACCATGGTGATGCGTCGGACATCGGGCGGGTTCCATTCGACAACGCGTGGGTAGTAAAGTCCTTCGCGTGCGTGATTGATGGCGGCCAAAAGATGGGTGGATGTGAGGGAGGAGTCCAGACGATGCAAACAACCGAGAAACTCAACCGGCTTTTGTCGGACCATCCAGGCGAGCATGGGCCAGTCGCAGGTGCCGATTTTTTCGATGGGAATATGATGAGCGATGGCGCGCAAAGCCCAGACGGCAGCGGCGCGAAGGCGGCGATATTCGTCGCCGTGCAGTCCCGCCGGCTGCGCGGAAACGGCCAGACAAAAAGAGGCGGCGGGTTCCAAAGTGAAAACGGCCTGGCCGTCTGGACGGAAAAGTATCATGGGGGGCGGCTGTCCGAGCAAATCTATGAGGGGTTTATTGGAAAAGCAGTCGGGCAGGGCCAGGTGGATGGAATGGCTTTGTTCGGCGTCGGTGTTCACGAGAACCAGCACTTCGTCGTTGCCACCGGCTGAAATACGATGCAGGGCGTAGATGGGGGAATCGGGCTGGCTTAAGCGTTGGAGATGTGCGCCATCGAAGAAACAAGGATGTTGTTTCAACAGCCGGTTGAGCGCTGCGAGTTCGTTGACCAAGTTGTCAGAGGCTCCCCAATTCAATCCGGCGCACTGGTGGACGTTGATTTTTTCCTCAGCAAGCCATTCGACGCCGCCGGTGAAACCGAAGCCGCCGCAGACGCTGGTCAGGGCGCAAAGACGATTGCGGAGGAGGCTCCATGCGCGGCCACGGGCGGCAAGACGGTTGTTGTCGTGCGTTTCGCTGTAATGGGTGTAGAGGCCAACGTGCTGGCTTTGACGCAAGGCGTAATCCAGATAGCCGGATACTTCACGGCCCGAGTAATTTTGAAACAGTTCGGAATAGGCCCATTGCATCCCGCCTTCGGTGAGGAGCAATTCGGTGGCCTCCCACGAGCCGCCCAGGCCTTCAAGTAAAAAGACGGTGTCTGGGTACTCTTGGCGGACGCGGGCTGTGATGTGTTGCCAGACGGGCAGGGGGACTTTGTAACCGGCATCACAGCGGAAGCCATCCACGCCGCGGCGGCACCATGTCAAAAAAGCCTCGGCCAAGGTTTCCCAGAGCTCAGGAAAACTTTGGTCCAACTCCACCAAATCGCGCCAGATGTTTCCCCATGCGCCCGGGCTGGCAAACTCACCATCCGGCTGCCGCTTGTACCATTCGGGATGCTGCTCCAACAAGTTAGCGCCCCAGCCGGTATGGTTTATGACGAGGTCGAGAAACAGTTTTCCGCCGTAACGGTGGACACCGGCCACCAATTCTTGGAATTGATCCAGAGCTGTTGTGCGTCGGTCGAACTCCACCAAGGCAGGGTCAATGGCGGTCAAGTCCTGGCAGGCGTAAGGACTGCCGAAACGGCCGAAACGGGCATAGGTGGTAGGGGTGGGGTTGATGGGCAGCAGTTGCAGGATTTTGCATCCCAAGGTTTCAAAAATGTGAGGAAGCTGGCGGGTCAAATCCCGGAGTTTGCCGGAGGGGGGGATGACCGCGTAGCCTTGTTGGTCGAGTTGGCGCAATTGTTCTTCGATGCCGTCGTTTTGTGCACGGGCCAGATGGCGGGTGTTGCCATACAAGCGGACAAAGGCGCAATAGATGATGTTGCCGGTGCGGCAGTCATCTGGGTGGACGCTAATGCCGACGTTGGGGCCTTGAGGCCAGTGCTGCCGGTTTTGGGGGTCCAAGGCGAAGGCCTTGGCTTGGAAGAAGCCGGTTTCAAGCAGCGGAAGCTCCACCTGCCATCCATGCGGAGTGGGCTGCATCGGAATATCGCGCCAGGAGGCACCCGCCAGGGGAAGCGGTTGAAAATGTGCTGCCACGATTTCATCGCGCAACGTGGCTGCACGGCCCAGGTTGGTGCGCAGCATGGCCCGCCAGCCGGGAGGAGGTGCAGGTTCGCAAAGGAGCTCCAGCGAAAGGCGGTCGCCTGCGAAGCGCAGGAGGCGGTCTCCGCAAGCTGGCTTCATGTACAGCCGGGTCATGGTGCGCTGCCCCTCAAAGCAGGTGGTGGAGCGGGCTTTCAAGCAGCCATGGCCTTTTCCAAGGCCCGCAGCCAGCGCGGCACGGCTTCCCAAGGGTCTTCTGCAGCTTCATATTCCAAGGCCACGTAACCTTGATAATTGGCATTGCGCAGGATGGCGACAAGGCGGGGAAGGTCGGCCGGTTCCGGTTTGGCAGCCCCCTTGCGGCGCACCTCCACTTTAACTTGGACATTCACGGCATACGGCGCGCAAGCCGCAAGGTCCGCATACGGGTCCTCGCTGTTAAAGTTTCCCGTATCCAAGTTGATGCCGAACCACGGGCTCTTAACGGCTTTGACGATGTCCAACAATTGTGCAGCCGTGGTGACGATGCCGCCGTGGTTTTCCAGTCCCAGGATGACGCCCTTTTCACCCGCGTAAGCGCAACATTCTTCTATGGCTTCGATGCAATTACGCGTGGCTTCTTCGACGGAAATGTCCTTGGGTGTTGGTCCGGCAAAAATGCGGATATGGGGGGCCCCCATGATAGCGGCGTAATCAATCCATTCCTTGACCGACGCAATTTCCTTTTGCAGTGCTTCACCCTTGGCGCGGGCAAAGTTGTTGCCCACTGCCGTGCCGCTCAGGTTGATTCCTCTGAGAAAGGCATGACGCCGCAGTCGCAGCAAGTACTCGCGGGTGATTGGGCGCGGGAAATAATAGCTGGTCACTTCGGCAGCGGCCAGACCTTGGTCGGCGCAATAATCCACAAAGCCGAACATGTCCAAGTTGCGGGGCTGGTCGGGCTTTTGGAAGAAGTTGCGGAATGAATAAGCGGCCAGACTGAGGCTCATGCGTGGACGCCCCGGACGTTTCAATGGCTCGATGGCGGAGAGTGGGAGCAGTCCGCCCATCAGCGCAGCACCGCCTGTCCATTGCAAAAAAGCGCGTCTTGGTATGTTCGTCATGGCCATGATAATAACCCAGAAGTGTCATGGCTTCAGCATGTTTTTCGCGGGCGTTTTTTTGCGGCGGAAGGTCGGGTTTGAGAAAGATTGAATTATCCCAAAAATGAGGCATGCTTGAGCGGTATGAAAACGCAAAAACCTGTCTTTTCCGGTTGGCGGTGTTTGAAGGGTGTGTTGTGTGGTTGCTTGATGGCAGCGGGAATGATGCTCGCAGAGGCAGCACCGCCACCTCCGGACAAATTGGCCGCGCAGGATGGAGAGATCATTCTTCAACCCTTGCAGCATGCCACGCTTGCCATGCAGTGGAAGGAGCACAGCATCTACGTGGACCCGGTGGGCGGGGCGGCGTTGTTCACCAACCTGCCGGCACCGACTTTGATATTGTTGACGGATATTCATGGGGACCATCTGCAGGTTTCCACATTGAAAGCAGTGGTGACTGAGAAGACCCTGCTGGTAGCTCCGCCTGCTGTGGTGGAGCAATTGCCGGAGGATTTGCGGGCGCGGACCACTACCTTGACCAACGGGCAATCGGCAACGGTGGGCGGTTTGTCCATCGAGGCGATTGCGGCGTACAACCTTGCGGAGGATCGAGTCAAGTTCCACGCCAAGGGGCGAGGGAATGGGTACGTGGTGACGTTGGGGGGGAAGCGGATTTATTTGAGCGGCGATACGGAAGATGTTCCGGAAATGCGCGCTTTGAAAAACATTGATGTGGCTTTTGTTTGCATGAATCTGCCGTACACCATGACGGTGGAGCAGGCGGCTGAGGCGGTGAAAGCTTTCAAACCGCGAATTGTATATCCCTACCATTGCCGGGGTTCCGATTTGAACCGCTTCAAAGAATTGTTGAGCGGGGAGAAGGATATTGAAGTCCGGCTTCGGGATTGGTACGCCGTGTCGCGCCGGTGAACCGGAGGTTTTTGGGGGGGCTCGGGGGTCTTGTATTAAATCGGCTGTTGTGTCAGTTGGCGCCGGTTAGGTGGGTTTCAGAACATGGTATTAGAGGATACTATTGTGGCCATTTCCACCCCGCTAGGGGAAGGAGGGTTGGCGGTTTTGCGTCTTTCCGGGCCACAGGCACTCGCGATCGCCGGCAAGTGTTTTGAGCCGGTGGGGCGGTCATCGCTTCGGCCCACGGAGGCCCCTACGCACACCATTCATTACGGGCATCTTCAGCGGGAAGGAAAGGTGGTGGACGAGGTATTGGTGGCCGTGATGCGGGCCCCGCGCACTTACACACGCGAAGACGTGGTGGAAATATCGTGTCACGGTGGCTTATTGACGGCCCGGCTGGCACTGGAGACGTTGCTGGCCGCCGGGGCGCGGCTGGCGGAGCCGGGGGAATTTACGCGGCGGGCGTTTCTGAATGGGCGATTGGATTTGGCCCAGGCAGAGGCGGTGGCGGATGTGATTCATGCGCGGACGGAGCTGGCGCTGGTGGCAGCGCAGGAACAATTGGCCGGCAAGCTCAGTCAGCGGATTCGACAAGTGCGACAAGATTTGCTGCATACCCTGGCCCACATCGAAGCGCATTTGGATTTTCCGGACGAAGATATTGCGCCGGACAATCGTGAGCAATTGGCGGCGCGAATGGAAGCGGCTGAGAAGTTCATGCAGGAATTGTTGCGCACGGCACGAGAGGGGCGTTTGCTGCGCCAGGGCATTCGTGCTGCCATTGTGGGGCGGCCCAATGTGGGGAAATCCTCATTGTTGAATTTATTACTGGGCCATGACCGGGCCATTGTCTCGCCGGTGGCCGGGACGACGAGAGACACAATTGAGGAAACCGCCAACGTTCGCGGGCTGCCGGTGGTGTTTGTGGATACGGCCGGTTTGCGGGAGACGGGGGATGTGGTGGAGGCCGAGGGGGTGCGGAGGAGTCGTGAGGCGTTGCAACGGGCGGAGATGGTTTTGCAGGTGCTGGATTTGTCGGAGCCGTTGACCACCGTTGATGAGAAATATTTGGATGAATTGGCAGGTTGTCCGCGGATTGTGGTGTGTAACAAAAGCGATTTGCCGGCGCAATGGACTGTGCCGGCATTGGGGGACACGCCGGTGGTAAAAGTGAGTTGCCGGACAGGTGATGGACTGGAGGATTTGAAGGATGCGATTCAACGCATGGTGTGGCAGGGGGAAGTGCGGGCAGAGATGTTGGAAGTCATGATTAATGCCCGGCATCAAGATGCTTTGCGGAGAGCGCTCGAGGCGACGAGAAGGGCGCATGAGGCTTTGCTTGAGGAGGCCAGTCTGGAATGTGTGGCTTTGGATTTGCGCATTGCCGTAAACACCGTGGGGGAAATCACCGGCCAGACGGCCACGGAAGATTTGCTGGATGTGATTTTCAGCCAATTCTGCATTGGTAAATAATGGCGGGCACAGAGAGGGTGGCCCGGTGGGGGGCATTTTGCGGTCTATAACGGAATGAGTTGTTTCCTTTCCTTGACCGTAAAGGAAAACCTGCTTTAGAGTCGCGTTGCTGCATGACAAAGCATTTGCAATGGTTGGGCAGGCTGGCCTGGATAAGTTGCCTGTTGGCGGCGGCAGCCGTCCATGGTCAGGGACTGAAGCGAGATGGCATTCTGGCCATCGTGCAAGATGCCGTGATCACCGCAGGGGACGTGGATTATTTGACCGAACCGGTGATTGCCGGTTTGCGTGTGCTTTACAAGGACATGGAGGAGTTGCAGCAACGGCAGGCCAGGGCTTTTCAAGATGGTTTGGAGACGTTGATTGAGCGGAAGTTGATACTTCATGAATTTAAAACGTCGGGGTTGATGTTGCCGGAAACGGTCATTGACGAAGAGGTGCGGGACCGCATTCGCCGCCGGTTTGGAGACCGGGTGCAGTTGATTCAAACCCTCAAGACGCAGGGGCGGACTTATGAATCGTGGCGGCAGGAAGTTCGCGAGCAGATTATTGAGGAAGCCATGCGGGCCAAGAATGTGAGTCGTGGCATCTTGATTTCACCACACAAGATCGAATCGTTTTACGCAACGAACCAACAGATGTTTGCGCACGAAGACCAGGTGAAATTGTTGATGATCCGGCTCGAAGGGCGGGGGGATTTAATGGAGCAGGCCAGGAAGCGCGGCTTGGAAATCATGGGCAAGCTCAAGTCCGGCCAGCCATTTCGTGAGATGCTCATTTACAGTGAGGGCATAGACAGTGATCGGGGGTGGGTGGAGCGGAAGGGGCTGAAGAAAGGAATCGCAGACCAATGTTTTGCCCTGAAAGCCGGCCAATATTCGCCCTTGTTTGGGCAGAGCCCGGAAAGTGAAGACCAGGTGTATTGGATTTATGTTTATGGAGATGATGGGCAGGTCAAGCTTGCGCGCCGGTACCAGGTTTCCAAGGAAGGTCAGGAGGTTGTGCTTTCCGAGCATCAGGCGGGGGACCCGGCTTTGAACGATGCCCCGCGGCCGCGTGATTTTTACATTGTTTTCGCTGAGGATGTACGGCAACGCAACGTGCGCCCACTGTCGGAAGTGCGTAACGAAATCGAAAAATTGCTGGTGGTCCAAGAACGGGATCGCCTGCAAAAGAAGTGGATTAATCGTTTGCGCGCCAAGACATTTGTGCAATTATTCTAAGGCTGTAATCCAAGCCCCGGGCGTGTAGCTCAAGTGCGTCGGGGACTTTGGTTGTGGTTGTCATCGTTGGTGCCCCGTTCCAAATGGGAGCAGGCCGGGAGTATGATTGGCATCTGCATCGGGGATGTAACCGGCATCGGGCCGGAAGTGACGCTCAAGGCGCTGGCCGAGCTGGCCGGTCAGGACAAGGAGCGGTATTTGCTGTTGGGCGATTTTCATTGGTTGGAGCGGCTGAATGATCGTTTCGGCATTGGACTTCCTTTGTCTCCTTTTGATGCGGGCGATGAAGAGGCGCGATTCATGGTGTTTAATCCCACCGGCCAAAGTTTGCCGGAGGAGTTGGAGCCTGGATCCCCGGCGGCAGCGCGGGCGGCAGTGGCGGCGCTGGAGGAAGCGGCTCGACGTTGTTTAAGGCAAGAGTTGCGGGCGATGGTGACGGCGCCGGTGAACAAGGAATCCATTATTCGAAGTGGAATTGCATTTATCGGACAGACGGAATACCTGGCGGCCATGGCGGGGCAATGTCCGGTCATCATGATGTTGTTGGGGGCGGACGACCGGGGGCGGTGGTTGCGGGTGGCGTTGGTGACGACGCATGTGGCCATCAAGTTGTTGCCGGCGGAAATCACGCAGCCAAAGGTGGAACTGGCCATCACCATGGCTGCCCAAGCGTGCCGGGATTTGGACCTACCGCGGCAAAGGGTGGTGGTGTGTGGGTTGAACCCTCATGCCGGGGAAGGGGGCGAGTTTGGGGATGAAGAAATTACCACCATCCGCCCGGCGGTTTTGGCCATGCGCAGTCGGGGGTTGGACGTCCACGGTCCGCTGGCTGCAGACACGGTTTTCTATCAGGCGGCCAACGGCGCCTACGATGCCGTGGTGGCCATGTACCATGATCAAGGATTGGGGCCGCTGAAATTACTGGCGTTCGAGAACGGGGTGAATTGGACCTTGGGATTGCCCTTCATCCGGACTTCGCCGGATCACGGAACGGCTTACGATCTGGCGGGCAAAGGAGTGGCCAATCCATCGAGCATGAAAGCGGCGATCAGCCTGGCCCGGCAGTTGGCGGCACGCCGCGGTTAAGGGTCAGCGCCAGAGGCGGGTGACATCCCATCCCAGGACCAGTTGGAGGCCGGCCAAAAACGTGATGGCGTACACCGCATTGAGAAAAAATTTTTCAGACATACGGCGGTTGAGCCAAACCCCCAGCCAGACGCCCAGCGGGACCAGAGGGAAATAATACAGGCCGGTGCGGAGGGTGTCCCAAGTGATGACGGAATTGGCCACGAAAAAGGGGACTTTGATCCAATTTATCCACGTGAAAACCAGGACCGTTGTGCCGACAAAGATTTCCTTGGGCAACTTTTGCGGCACCAGAAACATGGTGACCAAGGGCCCGGCTCCGTGGGCGATGGTGGAGGTGACACCGGCGCCAAAACCAAAGGGGAGTCCCAAAACCGCTGTGGGACGAAACCGGCCTTCCGCGCGAAATACCCATTCTTTGCCCAGTTGGAAGAGGACAAAGGTAATTGCGATGACACCTATCCAAAAATTGAGGGCGCGGTCAGAAAGGGCGCGAAAGAGTTGGGACCCGACGGCGACACCCACGATGACGCCGGGCAGGAGACACCGGAGGTTGTGTTTTTCCCATTTGCCCCAATAGTGGTAGAGGGAGAAAGCGTCTCCGGCGCAGAGGAGGGGAAGGATTACACCCACGGCAAAGGTGGCGGGTTGGCCGCCAGCCCCGAAAGCAATCACGCAAAGCGGGGTGGTCAGCATGCCCAAACCACCGCCGAAACCGGCCTTGGAGAGGCCGATAAACAGCACTCCGAGCGCCGCCAGCAAGGATGTTTTCCACTCCAGCACGGGCGCGAATGTGCAGGGCCGGGCGGGTGGATGTCCAGAAATTATTGGTCCGAGGACAGCCTCAAATAGGCTTCAACGGAACCATTTCAAAAGCCAGTCGGGGAAACATCCCAACAGGATGACTGCGGCGGCCAGGAGGGCGGTCACCCATGTGCCCAACGTGAGAGGAAGTGGGGCGGCGTTTTTGTCAGGTTCGGTGGTGTGAGTGCGTTTAAGGACTTGCAGGTAGTAATAAAGGGAAACCGTGCTCATGACGATGGCCAGAACAACCATATATAAAAGCCCCATGGTGGGCTGTCCTGCGCGGGTGGGGCCATCTCGAAGGGCTTCGAGAAAGATGTAAAACTTTCCAAAAAAACCGGCTAATGGTGGGATGCCGGCCAAGGATAACAAGAAGATCATCAGGGCTCCGGCCAATAATGGGGAGCGGCGGGCCAGACCGTTGAAATGCGCAAGCTCGGCACCGCCGGAGGCGCGTTCCACAATGGCAATGACACCAAAGGCACCAACAATGGCCAGGCTGTAAGTGATGACGTAGTAGGCCAGGGCTGCCTGTTGCTGAGTGAGGATGGCCAGGACGGCATACCCGCTGTGCGCGATGGCGCTGTATGCGAGGAGGCGTCGGACATTGTTTTGGATGAGGGCTGCAAGGTTTCCCCACACCATGGAAAGGGCGGCCATCAGGGCTAAAAGTGGTTTCCAACCGGCGGCAAATTGGCTCCAATGGGCGTTGCCGCCCAACGGACCCATGGCGGCAAACACCAATCCAAACAGCGCAATAAAACTAGCGACTTTCGAGCCGGAAGCCACCACGGCTGCGCTGGGAGCGGGTGCGCCTTGGTAGGCGTCAGGCGCCCACAAATGGAAAGGGACCACGGCAATTTTGAAGGCGAAGCCTCCGAGAACCAGGACCATGGCCACGGCCATCAAAGGGTCCACGGGCAACGGCCCGCGCGGCAGATGCTGTCCGACATCGGCTGAGTAGAAATGCCCTGACACGCCATAAAAGATGCTCAAGCCGAAGAGGAGGCAGGCCGCGGCCATACCGCCGAAAAGAAAGTACTTGAGGCCGGCCTCTGCGCTTTGGGGGCGTTGCTTGTCCAGGGCGGTCAGCAGGTAAAGGCTGAGGCTGGCCAATTCCAGGGCGATGAAAAGCAGGAGCAAGTTGTTTGCGCTGACGAGCAAGAGAAAACCAATGGTGGCAAACAGCAGGAGGGCGAAATATTCGCCCACATGCGTGGTAAAATCGGTTTCAATGGCCAGCAGGGCCACGGCGAGGGTGATGATTAATAAAGCAATTTTGTAATGTTGAATGTGGGCGTTGATTTCAATCAGGGGCACATTCGACACGGCCACAGGCGGGAATCCCCAAATGACCCCGACCGCCGCGACACATCCCAGCGCCGTCATAAAGCCGGCCATGCGCATGCGGTTGGCCAAAGGGTGGTCTTGGCCGGCGGTAAAATCCAGCATCAACACCAACAGCGCGGTGATTGTGAGCACCGCCTCGGGCAGTAGAACCTTGAAGACGCCGATGAAATCCACTTCGTTCATGGACCAATCACCTTTTGCAAGCCGGCAAACAAGGGTGAATCCAGCGCAGGAATAATCCAATCCAACAAGATGCGCGGATACAACCCCACGGCCAAGGTACAGAGCATCAATAAAATGGCACCGGCTTTTTCCGGCCATGTGATGGGCGGCAAAGCATCATGGTGGGGGGGGGAGGAATTATGGTCACTAAAGAAGGCCTTGTGGAGAGCGCGCCACGTGTAAGCCACGCCAATTATAATGCCCGCCCCGACAACGAGGGTCATGGCTGGGAATGCCTTCCATGCACCAATGATGACCTGAAGTTCCGCCACAAAACCGCTGAAGCCGGGCAAGCCCATGGAAGCAGCACCCGCGACGACAAAGGTGAAGGCTGCAAAGGGCAGGGCCCGCGCGAGTTTCAAGCCTTCCAGCGCGTCCAGCTCGCGGGTGTGGGCGCGGTCATAGACCATGCGCCCCACCACGCCGAACAGGAGGCCTGCGATGATCCCATGCGAAAACATTTGCAAGATGGCCCCATGCAAGCCCACGGTGGTCAAGGTCATCAGGCCCAACATCACAAAGCCCATGTGGCTGACGCTGGAATAACCGATGACAAACTTGAAGTCGTTTTGCACGAGGGCGGCCAGGGCTCCATAGACGATGCCGATGACCGCCAGCCACGCCAACGGCATTTGCCAGTGGATTAGACCGGCCGGGAAGAGTGTCATGGCCACACGCAGCGCGCCGTAGGCCCCCAATTTCATGATCACGCCCGCCAACAACATGGAAGCCGCCGTGGGAGCCGCCACATGGCCGGTGGGTGCCCAGGAATGAAACGGCCACAAACCGCCCAAGATAGCGAAACCCACAAACATGAGGGGAAATGCCCAAAGCTGAAAGTCGTGGGGGAAGGAATGCCGGGCAAGGTCCAACAAATTAAAGGAGGCGATGGCACCGGCACTGGCGTTGGTTGAAGGGGCGGTGATGCCGCTCATGACATAAGTTGCCAGGAGCGCGATCAGGACCATGGCGCTGCCCACAAAAGAATACAAGGCCAGCTTCATGGCGCCATAGGTCTTGCGGGTGGAGCCCCACAAGGCGATGAGGAAATACTTGGGTACGATGGCCAGCTCGTAAAAAACAAACAACAGGAACAAATCCACGCTCAGGAATACGCCGTACACCGCTCCAATGAGGGTGAGGTAAAAAGCAAAATACTCGCGTGTGCGATGCTCGATGTTCCACGAGAAGAGCACACCGGCCACTGCAGCGATGCCGGTCAACAGGACCATGACCACAGTGATGCCGTCGGCGGCGAGATGAAAACGGAAGGCGGGCCATTGAATCCATTGCGCGTTGACAAGGGTGACCATGCCGGCGTGCGGATCAAACCGTAGGGCGGCCATGAGTCCCACCAGCAAGCCTGCCAGGGAAACCGCCAGCGCCACGATGCGAGCTGCGCCTGCGCCTGCACGTGAGGGCAGGAGCAGCAGCAGGAGCAGCCCTAAAAACGTTATATATAACGGCCAATGCAGCATGATTAAATTCAGATTTGCAGGTGTGCGGCCAGCCGCAGAATTGTTTCGTTCACAAGGTTGATGACCGGCACCGGCCAAATCCCCAACAACAACATCAGGGCGGCTGCTGGCACGAACACAAGGCGCTCGGCGGGGGTCATGTCGGTGAGTCCTTCCCAAGCGGGATTCAGCGGGCCGTGAAACACCCGTTGCATCACGGTCAGAATCACCACGGCAGTGACCAATAATCCCAGTGCGGAGGCGGCTGCGGCCCACGGGGCCAGTCCAAAGACTCCCTTGAACACCAAAAATTCACCCACAAATCCATTCAGTCCCGGCAATCCCAGCGAAGCGAACCACGCGATGCCAGTCAAACCGGCATAAACCGGCGCCACGCGGCGGAGACCACCGAAATCATCCACTGCTCTTCGTCCTTCGGATCGTTGTTCAAGCCAGCCCACGGCGGCGAAGAGCGTGGCGGCGGTGATGCCGTGATTGAACATTTGAAGCAACACACCATTCAGGGCGGCGGCTTGATGAGCTGCATCTTGGGCTGTGGCATTGGCGGCGGCAACCATGCCCAGGACGCAATAGCCGAGATGGTTGATGGATGAGTAGCCCAGCAGGCGTTTAAGGTCACGTTGTACGAAGGCGGTGCATGCCGAGATGACGACTGTGGCCACAGCCAATCCCAGCAGCAATCCGCTCAGGGAGCGTACTTCGTTCGGAAAAATCGGCAGGGCCAGCCGCAACAGGCCGTACACGCCGAGTTTGGACATGACGCCCGTCAAGAGCATGGTTGTGCTCGTGGGGGCCTCGGCATAAGCAGCGGGCAGCCAGGTGTGGAAAGGAAGGATTGGAGTTTTGATGGCAAACGCCAGAAAGACGCCTCCGAAAAGCAACAGCATGACGGCGGGCACAGGAATATTTCCGGTAGGGAGATGCATGGCCACCAAGGCATAGAGTTCACCGCTGCGTCCCAGGCGCGCCAATTCTGGAAAGTCAAATTGGCCTGTGGCCCGGAAGATGGCCAGCATGGCCAACAGCAGCGTCACACTTCCCACCATCGTGTACACAAAGAACTGCATGGCGGCAGGTGCGCGTTGGGGGCCGCCCCAGAGTTTGATGAGGAAAAAGGCAGGGATAAGCGTCAACTCCCAGAACAGGAACCAATGGAAAAAATTCATGGCGGTGAAGGCACCCAGCAGGCCCGTTTCCAGGAGAAGCATTAAACCAAAATAGAGGGCTGCTTTGTCTTGGATGGAGCGAGCAGCAAGGATGGCCGCGGGTGTGACCAAGGTGGTGAGGAGGAGCATCAGCATGCTCAATCCATCGGCGCCGACGAAGTAATTGACGCCCAGCGAGGGAATCCAGGCATGGCGTTCCACCCATTGAAGGCCGCCCTGCATGGGATCAAAACGATTCCAAAGCATCAGACATTCAAACAAAGTCGCCAGGGAAACGGTCATGGCCAGGCGGCGGGCACGCCGGGCGCATCCACCACCGGCGGTCAATACGGCCAGTGCTCCGACAAGCGGAGTGAACGTTAAAACGGTGAGATTAAGCCAGTGATCCATGTGCCCTTAACACCACGCCAAATACAACACCAAAGCCACCAAGCCCACACCCAGTGCACGCAACCACAATTGGACGCGACCGCTTTGCAGGCGTGCCAGCTTGCCGCCTGCGCCCCGCAGACTGTTGCAGCCGAGGTCGAAACCGCCATTGACAAGAAATTCATCCGCGACACGTGCACCCCATGCCAGGGTTTGGGCAAATACGCCGGTTAATTGCACCAAGGCGCCCCACAGCCAACGATCCAATGCATCACCGAGCCGGGCGGCCCAGACATTCCAACGCACCACGGTGGCTTCGTAAAGTTCATCGAAGTACAATCTGGCTCGGAGCACGTGAAATAGCGCCGGTTGCCAACGTTCAAGCGGATCGGGTTCCTCGGGCGTCCGCCGCGGCTGCCGCCCATAAACCCACCATCCTGCAGCCAACCCGCCGAGTGCGGCAATTGTTGAAAGAGCCATGACGGTCAAGGTGCCGTTATCCCAGAAGCGGCTCCACTGGAGAAGCGGCGTGCGGCCTTCCCAGTAGTCTTTCAACCAAGGCCAGGCGGGTGTGCCCAAGAAAGCCAAAACCACTGCGCCCACGGCCAGCGCCACCAGCGGGAGGACCATGATGGCAGGGCTTTCGTGAGGTGTGGTGTCCGGTGACGAATGATAGCGGCGGTATTCGCCGAAAAAGACCAAGGCGGTTTGACGCATCATGTAAAAAGCGGTCAAGGCGGCGGCGGTTAAGGCGAGATAATACGGCAAGTGGGTGACAGGCCATGTGTGAGCTGCGTGCAGGATTTCATCTTTGCTCCAAAAGCCGCTGAACAACACGGGAAAACCGGCCAGGGCCAGCATACCGATGGCGTAAGTGGCGAAGGTCCAAGGCATGTACTTGCGCAAGCCGCCCATTAGGCGAATGTCCTGCTCGTGATGGCATCCGTGGATGACCGATCCGGCACCGAGGAAGAGGAGGGCCTTGAAAAAGGCGTGGGTGATGAGGTGAAACATGCCAACAGCCACGCCACCGGTGCCCAGACCGAGCATCATGAAGCCCAATTGCGAAATGGTCGAGTAAGCCAGAATGCGCTTGATGTCGGATTGCGCCACGGCCATCAAAGCGGCCAGAAGGGCGGTAACGGTTCCTGTCCAGGCCACGACTTTCAAAGCGGTTGTTGGTCCGGCGGCGCCGTCTGGCAGAGCGGCAAAGACGGGGTACATCCGCGCGACTAAAAAAACACCGGCGGCAACCATCGTGGCCGCATGAATGAGGGCGCTCACCGGCGTGGGGCCTTCCATGGCGTCGGGGAGCCACACATGCAGGGGCACTTGACCCGATTTGCCTGCAGCGCCGCAGAAAATCAGTATGGCAATCGCCGTGCTGAGCGTGATGCCGCCGGCCACCGTGATGGTTGTCAACCGTGCGAGCGCTGCATGTTCCAGACAGCCGGCGCCGTCATCGTAGAATAGCAGCGTGCCGGTTTCGCGGTACAACCACAGCAGGCCGATGAAAAATCCGATGTCGCCGATTCGGGTTGTGATGAATGCTTTTTTGGCCGCGGCGGCTGCGCTGGGTTTGTGAAACCAAAAGCCAATCAACAGGTAAGAGGTCAAACCCACCAACTCCCAACAAATGAACAACAGCAGAAGGCTGTTGGCGATGACCACTCCCAACATGGCCGCTGCAAAAAGGGACAGGAAACAGAAGAAACGGGTGAAATTGGTGTCGTGGGCCATGTATCCCACGCTGTAAATGAAGATGAACAAACCCACCAACGACACCATGAGGGCCATGCCTGCGGAGAGCGGATGCAGCACCCAACCCAGGCGCAAAGATTCCTCCCCCACGACAAGCCAGGTGAAATTGAAATATTGGCGGTATTCACCATCCATGCCGCCTTGAAGAGTGGCGACAAAAGCCAGTGCTGAGAGCACCAGAGAACCGCTCAGGGCACCGATGGCAAGGCCGGCGGCAAGACGGCGTTGGTCGCGACGCAACAAGGCGGTTGCCGCCGCCGCCAACAGGGGGAGCAGCGGTATCCAATAAAGGTGTTGGGCAATCCAATTCATCCGCGCAACGTATTCACGTGGTCCAGGTCAGTGGTCTTGAAGTGCCGGTACACCGCGATAATCAACGCCAAACCTACACCGGCTTCTGCAGCGGCGATGGCAATGGAGAAGAGGACAAACACCATGCCGTTGACTTGTTCGAGGGCGGCGCCGTGGCGTGCAAAGGCGAGAAAACTCAAGTTGGCGGCGTTGAGCATCAATTCGATGCCCATCAACATTAGAATGGCGTTACGCCGCAAAACCGCCCCTGCAAACCCAATGGCGAAGAGGGCGGCGGCAATCATCAAATAGGTTTGCAATGGATTCATGGCCGTGACGGTGGTTCAGTCTGTTTTTCTTTAAGTGCCAGCAGGAGGGCTCCCAGCAGGGCGGCAGTGAGAAGCACGCCCGTTGCCAGGAGTGGCACCACACAGGAAAGCATCATGACTTTGCCGATTTCAGCCACGGTGGGCTCAGAGGGGGCAGGCGGTGAAGGATGGACAAGGGGTAACAAGTGCGAGCCGCCAATGCCTCCGGATAAAATGGCAAAAACACCCACCGTGATGAGGCCGCCTGCCAATAATCCCTTTTTGGGGAGCGGCGGCTCCTGAGTGTCGCCACCGCGCGTGAGCAAGATGGCAAATAGGATGACGATGGAAACGGCACCGACATAGACGAGGATTTGGGCGAAACCGACAAACTGCGCATTCAGATGCAGGAAAAGCCCTGCCAACCCGAGAAACGACAGCGCCAGGGCGAGTGCGCAGTGAATTAAATTGCGCAGTGTCATGGCGGCTGCGGCACCACCAATGACCAGGAGGGCAAGGATGAAAAGGTTGGGCGTCATACGCAAAATTCAATGAATTGCCCCCTCACCGTGGCCCAATCGGAAAGTGAGAGGGGGATAGGAAATTTTGGGTTATTCGGCATAACGGTATGTGCGTTTGGTCCAGCCGCGGCGGGTGCTCAGGAAGCGGCCCAGTCCCCACCAAGCCATCAATAAAATCGAGCCGCCCACCAACCATTGGAGCAGACCGCCTTTCCATCCGTCGCCTGGCAGAAAGCGGCAGAGCCCCGTAACAACAAGATTAATCAATGCCAAGGGCAACAGGAATTTCCATGCAAAGTTCATCAATTGGTCCATGCGCAACCGCGGCAGGGTTCCACGAATCCAGATAAAAAAGGCAATCAGGAGCAGCAGTTTGGCAAAGAACCAAAACCAGGACGGGAGGAAGGTCAACCAGGGGAGTGGTGCATGCCAACCGCCCAAAAACAAAGTGATGGCCAGGCCGCTGACGGCAAACATGCCGAGGTATTCACCGAGGAAAAACAAGGCAAACTTGAATCCGCTGTATTCGACAAAATAGCCGGCCACCAATTCGGATTCTCCCTCGGGCAGATCAAAAGGAGAGCGGTTGCTTTCGGCGGTGGCTGCAATCATGAAGAGAATGAAGCCGGCGAGTCCCCACGGAGTGCAGACATGCCAGTTGGGGAGCCATCCCCAGTAACCTGCTTGGGCATCCACCAGTTGGACCGTGGAGAGGGTGCCTGCCATCATGACCACCGGCACGGCGGCGAGCACCAGCGGGATTTCGTAGCTCAGCATTTGGGCAATGGCGCGCAGTGCGCCTAAGAGGGAGTATTTGTTGGCGCTGGCCCATCCGGCGAGGAAGGGCGAAAGTTCGGTGGCGGCACCTGCGGCAAAGAAAAACAATACGCCGGCGTCGAGGTCAATGGCCACCATGTTGCGGCCCATGGGCAACACGGAGTAGGCCAGGAGCACTGGTACCACCAAGACAAAGGGAGCGATAAAATGCAGCAGCCGGTCGGCTCCAGCCGGGACAATGTCTTCCTTGATCAAGGCTTTGATGCCATCGGCTGCAAATTGAAGAAAACCTGCGGGGCCGACGCGGTTGGGGCCGCGGCGATTTTGGATGCGCCCCAAGCCCTTGCGTTCGAGCACTGTGACCAATGCAAACAGCAGGCCAAACACGGCGATGATGGCCGCGATGTTGAGGAGCATGGAAAGGAAAGGCTGGATGGCTTGCGGGGCGAAAGCCACCAGTTGGTGCTTGAGGCGGATAAAGATTTGATCAAGCGAGTCCATGCATGGAAAAAGATGGTGCTTGGGGGGTGTGGTGGTTGGTTTTTAACGCCTTACCTTGAAATAAATTATGACCCTCACCCTGGCCCTCTCCCTGAGGGAGAGGGGATAAGATAGAACCCTCACCCTGACCCTCTCCCGAGGGGAGAGGGGATAAGATAGAACCCTCACCCTGACCCTCTCCCGAGGGGAGAGGGGATGAAGCGGAGCACTCACCTTGGCACTCTCGCGAAGGGAGATGGGATGGGAGTGTGGTGCGTCCGAGGTTGTTGGAACGATCAAGAAATGGTTGGGAATGGTTGTAGGTGGTGTTTTGTTGGAATGTCGTCGGAGGAGTTAGTGATTGGAACGCCCTCTCCCACGGGGAGAGGGATGGGGTGAGGGGGAGGGTGGATGTTGAATGAATTATCCCCTCACCCTGACCCTCTCCCTGAGGGAGAGGGGATGATGTAGGACCCTCACCCTGGCCCTCTCCCTGAGGGAGAGGGGATGAAGCGGAGCACTCACCTTGGCACTCTCGCGAAGGGAGATGGGAGACAAGGGGGCTGGATTGATATCCAGAAGCGGCCGGTTTGTGATGTGCTTGTGCCCAACAACCCATGTGGCTTAGGTTCCCGTTGATTTCCCTGGATCGTAAGTTTCAGTTGCTTTGGCGACTTTGGCGGCCATTTCTTTGGCTTTGGCTTCGGCCTTGGCGCGTTCCATGGCCATGCGGGCATCGGTTTCGGCGGCTTCGGTGGGGTGGATGCGCCGATAATACTCGTTAGGCTTGGCGAGGTCCTCTTTGTGAAGAAGCAAGCGGTGGAAACGGTCTGCGGTGCTCAGTTCAAAAGCGACATCCATTTTGATGGCATCGAAGGGGCAGACTTCCACGCAAATTTGGCAGCCCATGCATACCGAGATGTCTATGTCGAAAATCTTGGGCTGCATTTGCAGCTTGCCGGTATGATCACGTTTCTTGGTGGTGTCTTTGACAATGTAAATGCATTGAGGCGGACATTCTTTTTCGCAAATCTGGCAGGCCACACATCGCAGGCCGGCTTGGGCATCTTCGCCGTCATAGACCAAGAACGGGAAGGTGCGGGCGTTTTCGATTTGGGGGAGGCGTTCTTCGGGGTATTCGACGGTCACCAGGCGCGAGGGGTCGGTGTAACTGCCCACGAAATTGCGGGCTGTTACCATCATGCCTTTGATTACGCCAGCGCCCAGCATGTTGAGTTCAATTGTGTTTGTCGTTTGTTTTACCTGTCCACTTCGCCCAAGACAATATCCACGCTGCCCAAAATGATGACGACATCGGCCACTTTATGGCCGACGCACATGTCTTCGAGTACGGTAAGATTGATGAAACTCGGAGGACGCACCCGGTAGCGGTACGGGTTGGGCCCGCCGTCACTAATCAAATAAAAGCCCAGTTCTCCTTTTGGGGCTTCGATGCGCCCGTAGGCTTCGCCGGGTTTGGGACGGAAGCCGCGGATTTTGGCTTTGGGGTCCATCACGGGGCCGCTGGGGATGTCGCGAAGGGCCTGCTGAAGGATTTTGACCGATTCGCGCATTTCCAGAAGGCGAATCATGTAGCGATCATAAACATCCCCGTGGTCACCCAAAGGCACCTGGAATTGGAAGCGGTCGTAAATGCCGTAGCGGTCCACCTTGCGCAGATCATAATTGACGCCGCTGGCGCGCAACATGGGGCCGGTGATGCCGGCGTTGACCGCCAGGGCCGCGGGGAGCGCGCCCACGCCCTGAGTGCGGGCCATCAAAATTTCGTTTTCGGTGAAAAGTTTTTCGTATTCGTCGAGAAAGCGGGGATACTCCGCAACAACTTGTTGAACGCGATCCAGCCAGCCTGGCGGGGCATCGCAGCGGCATCCGCCAAAACGCATGTAATTGCACATCATGCGGGCGCCGGTCAGTTGCTCGAAGAGGTCGAGAATTTTTTCGCGTTCGCGAAAGGCGTACATCAAGGGCGTGCCCAGTGCGCCCATGTCTTGGACCAGAAACCCGATGAGGCAGGTGTGGTTTTGGAGGCGTGTTAATTCTGCGGTGATGACGCGCAGGTATTCCGCTCTTTCCGGAGGTTGGAGTCCGGTCAATTTTTCCACGGCCAGGGCGTAGGCCCAGTTATTGGTGAGGCTGCAAAAGTAATCCAGCCGGTCGGTGTACGGCATGGAGCCGAGGTAGGAGGTGGATTCGGCAATTTTTTCGTGGTTGCGGTGCAGGTAACCAAAAACGGGTTTGAGTTTGACGACGGTCTCTCCTTCCAAAACCACATCCATGCGGAACACGCCATGAGTAGATGGGTGATGAGGCCCCATCGCCACTTCAAGGCGATCTGTCTCGGTTCCCAAGGAAAGAGTGGCCGGCAGCGGAGCGGGAGCGTGTGCAGGGGTGTCGGTCATGACTTGCCCTCCTGTTCTTGGCTGGCAGCCGGTGGATAATGGCGGCGGGCTTTTTCCAAAACTTGGTCGTGGGGTGTGGGCTCGTATTCGTAGTCATCCGGCTCCACGTAATCCCGCCGCATGGGGTGACCTTCAAACCCGTCCCACATGAGGATGCGCCGCAAATCGGGGTGGCCGTCAAAGATCACACCAAAAAGGTCGTACACTTCGCGCTCTTGAAATTCACAGGAGCGCCACACTGGCGTGAGGGAGGCGACGCGCGCGCCCGGGCCGCGGTTGGCGGTGCGCTGGCGCAACACCAAGGGGCCGTGACGCAGCTCCATGGAGTAGAGGTGATAGACGACTTCCAAATGGCCCGGCTCGATGTGCTCGCGGGTTTCTTCAAAGATGCGTTCGACGCCATCCACCATGCGGGTGACCCGAGTTTTTTCCTTTACCGTTTTGTCCAGCCAGTCCACGCCGGTGACGTTGGAGGCGTAATCGAAGCGGCAGGCGGGGTCATCGCGTAAAAAGCGGGCAACAGCCACGGCGTGTTCGCAATCTACCAATAGCGATGGTTGTTGAGCGGGGGAAGGGTTGGGGAGGAGGGTGAGCCGTGCACCCGGGATGGCTGCGGTCAGGCGTTGGGTTAGTTGTTCCAGATTTTCCATGGGCATCAGGCGTCACGTTGGATGAGCGGCGGACGCCACACTTCCGGATTGCATGGCGGCTCCAAATCGTTGGGGCCGTGGCGTGGGACGGGATATTCGCTTGGGACATCGGGATTCAGGGCGGGGGCCTGAGCCGTTCCGCGGAGGGATTGGGCAGCGATTTTTTCCTGCAACGTTATCAACGCATGAAGGAGGGCTTCCGGTCGCGGGGGGCATCCGGGGATGTGCACATCCACAGGGATGTAGCGGTCAATTCCTTTGAGCACGTTGTAGCCTTGTTTGAAAGGCCCGCCGGAGATGGCGCAAGCCCCCATGGCGATGACATACTTGGGCTCGGGCATTTGGTTGTAAAGGCGGACGACTTGCGGGGCCATTTTTTTGGTGACAGTGCCGGCTACAATCATCAGATCCGCCTGACGGGGAGAGGGGCGGAAGACTTCCGCGCCGAAGCGTGCGATGTCAAATCGCGCCATGGAAGCGGCAATCATTTCAATGGCGCAGCAGGCCAGGCCGAACTGGAGGGGCCAGATGGAGTTTTTTCGGCCCCAGTTGTAAAGCTCGGCCAGCGAGGTCACGAAGATCCCTTGCTTTCGCAGCTCGTCTCGCAGTTTTTCATCCATGGGCATGGTGCAGAAATTAGGGCGTCATTAATGCCATTTTAGCAGACCCTTGGCCCAAGCCCAAACCAGGCCTTCAGCCAACAACAACAGAAACACCAGCATGACCACGCAAGCGCCCAGCGGCAGATCCAAAAACGCAACGGCAAACGGGAGCAAAAACAAAACCTCCACGTCGAAAATGAGGAATAAAATGGCGTACAAATAATATTCAACTTTGAATTGGATGGCGCCTCGTCCGCGGGATTCCAGGCCACATTCATAAATGGCCTGCTTGACGGGGCCGGGTTTTGGGGGGGAGAACCACCATGCCCAAAGTTTGGCCAGGAGGATGGGGCCCAAGCCAAATCCAACGGCAGCCACCAGGAACAATCCCAAAAAGGCGTATGGGTGATATTCGGTCATACGCACACAGCGCTTAAGCAATGTTCACCGTGCCAGCCTGCGGGCCCTACGTCAAGCCGATGCGCTTAATTATGTGGCGCATTGACGCCCAAGGTATGATGGACGGCGTGCTGCAAATTGGGTCATTGTCGCTGGCGTCGAACTTGTGCCTGGCACCGCTGGCGGGTTACACGAATCTACCCTTTCGGCTGACGATACGGGAGCTGGGGGGAGTGGGTTTGTGCACCACGGACCTTGTTAATGCCCGCTCATTGTTGGAGCGGCGCCCCAAAGCCCTTAAGTTGGTGGAGACCTGTCCTGAAGACAGTCCGTTGGCCGTGCAACTTTTTGGGGCAAATCCGGATGAGATGCGAGCGGCAGCGCAATGGGTGGAATCGCAAGGAGTGGCGGCCATTGACATCAACATGGGATGTCCGGCCCGCAAAGTTTGCCGGGTGGGAAGCGGAGCGGCGCTGATGACCGATTTGGACAAGACGGCCGCACTGGTCCGGAAAGTGGTGGAAGGGGTAAAAGTGCCGGTGACGGTAAAAATGCGACTGGGGTGGGATGAAAACAATATAACGGCACCGGATTTGGCGCGCGCGTTGGAGGATTGCGGGGTGGCCGCGGTTTTTGTTCATGGGCGCACTCGTGAGCAGGGATTTGGCGGGACGGTCAATTTGGAGGGCATCCGGCAAGTGGTGGCGGCGGTGAAGAGGATTCCGGTGATTGGCAATGGGGACGTGACGACACCGCAGGCGGCGAAAAGGATGTTTGAGGTGACCGGTTGCGCGGGCATCAGCATTGGGCGCGGTGCATTTTATGATCCGTGGATTTTTCAGCATACGCGCCATTATCTCGCTACGGGAGAGCTGTTGCCGGAGGTTTCTTTGGAGGAGCGGTTGCGTGTGATGCGGAGGCACCTGAACCGGATGGTGGAGGTTTTTGGCGAGGAACATGGATGCCGGATGTTTCGGAAAATTGCGCCTTGGTATGCCCGTCGGTTTGGGCCGGCTCATGAGTTCAACCGGCGGGTGGCTTTATTGCAAAGCCGGGCGCATTTTGAGGAGATTGTGGCTCATTTTCTTCAATGGCGGCAGCAGTTTCTTGATGAGAACGGCGAGCTCAAGCCACGATTTCGCCCTCCGCCGATGGTGGCCAGTTTCATGGCAGCAGAGGGTGAGGTGGCGGCCATTCCAGTACCCAAAGGGCCGGTGGAACGCTGGTAATTTCGGCAAGGGGGATTTTCGGCTTTCATACAAGTGGTGCGCGACAAAACCGCGCAAATCCACTAGCATAAGTTGTGAATTGGATTAATGTTGGGTTTGTAAAGCCGGCACATAATGAGAAGCATTGCCATTATTTTTTGTCGTCAGACTGGTTGGGTGACATGCCTGTTTTGGTTGGGGATGGTAGCAGCCGTTTGGGGACAGGTTGAACCGGCAGTGCCGCCAGTGGCTGTGGCTTCGGGAGACAAGGCGGCATCGCCGCCGGCTTCCACCAATGTGGCGGTGAAAAAGGAATTGGATTTGTTGGAATTTGTTTCCGGCGACACGCTGCGGGGCAAGTTTCTTGGGTGGGAGGGGGAGCGTGGAATACGGTGGCAACACGAGGGTGTGCAAGGCGAATTGGTGGTGATTCCGGAGAAGATTCGCAAGATGCGTTTGGGGCGTTCACCCCAGCGCGCCCCCAAGACAATGAATGGCCGGTTGTGGCTGCATAATGGGGACCAGCTCATGGTGGATGTAGAGGGCCTGGATGCTCAGAAGGGGATTTTTAACTCCTGGTATGCGGGCACCTTGCAATCGCCGCGCACGGCCATTTCAAACATCACCTTGTTTTTGACTAACGGAGATTTGCTCTACCACGGCCCGACTGGACTGGACGGTTGGCAGCAAAGCCAGCCGCTGCGGGGTGGCGCGGTGATGATTCGCAATCAAGTGGTGATGGTGGATGGCGAGGTTGTGGTGGCCAGGGAAGAGCGCAACGATGAGCAGGGGGAGCCGGCCTGGATTTTCAACGGCGAAGCCTTTGAGGCGGTGCGGCCGGGATCGTTGGGACGCGATGTCAAATTGCCGAGGCAGTCCATGATTATCATGGAAATTGAGACCCCCCTGACACCTGCGTTTACTTTGCACATTTATTCTGATGCCACAGACCGTTTCGCCGGGTTGAGCGCGCTGTCGTTCACTTTTACGGGACGGATGATTTATTTCCGGCGGAGCCTGTCCTCCGGAGGGTCACGGCAGATTGGCAGTGCGGATCATCAAAAATTCGTCACAGGTCAACCGACACGGGTGAAATTGACCGTCTGCACGGATTTGGACCAACAAATTGTTGCGCTCTTCATGGATGACATGCTCGTCAGGAAATTTTCCATCGCCGGCCAGGTGGAGGGTTTGGGGACGGGGATGGTCATACAGCAACAGGCCGCCAGTTCGCTGAAAATCAGCAACCTGACCATCAGCCGGTGGAATGGCGTGGTGGATGATCTTGGTGCGTCGGCTGTTGCGTTGAAGGAGGACCTGCTTTTGTTGTCGAACAGGGACAAAATCAGCGGCAAATTGGTGGGCATCAAGGACGGTAAGGTGGATTTTCAGACCGCTTTTTCCAAAATCGAGATTCCTTTGGAGCGGATTCAACGAATTACTTGTGTTCCGCCGCCGGAGGGCATGGTCAACACTAATCGGCAGGTTCGATTGGTGTTGGGGGACGCCGGCCGGTTGACGTTGCAGGTGAGGCGTTGGGATGCGGAGGTTGTGGAGGGGGAAAGTCCGGTGTTTGGCTCCGTCAAAATCAAGGCCCGCGCCGTGATGGGAGTCCAATACGAGTAGCCCCTGCACAGGCTGTCATCCAAAGAAACGACTTCTTCAATTCCGCAAGGCGGCCCATAAAAGATTGGACGATGGCGCGCGGGTTGGATAGTTTGCCCGGCGAAATGCGCAATCGAGAGTTTGCCACCATTACGGTGATTGGGAAGGACAAGACCGGTGTCATCGCCCGGGTCACGCATTTTTTGTTTGAGCAAAAGGCCAATATTGAGGCCTTGGAGGAGCAGGTGACCCGCGGACAGTTCAGCATGAATTTGCAGGCGTCCTGGAAACGAGGGACGTTGCAGCGGCAGGAATTAGAGGCCGGATTGGCGGAGCTGGCCCGGGTCCTGCAAATGGAAATCAAGGTCCGGTACACCGATCCGGGCCGCCGCCAGCGGTTTGCGCTCATGGTGACGCGGGAGCCGCACTGTGCCGAAACGATTCTCCGGGAAGTGCGGGCCGGGCGTTTGAAGGCTGACCCGGTGATCATGTTGGGCAACCGCCCGGACTTGGCCCCTTTGGCGGCGCGTTTCAAAGTGCCTTTTGAACACATCCCTTGGACGGAGCGCGAGGTGGCCGAGCGCCAGGCCCTGGAGCGGTTGGAAGCCGCGGAGGTGGATTTTGTGGTGCTGGCGCGGTTTATGAAAATTTTGTCGCCCAACTTTGTGTGGAGATACAAAAACAAAATCATCAACATTCATCCATCGTTGTTGCCCAGTTTTCCCGGTGCGCAAGCATACCGTCAGGCCTATGAGAGCGGGGTGAAGATCATCGGTGTGACGGCGCATTTTGTGACGATGCATCTGGATGAAGGTCCCATCATTGCCCAGGATTGTTTCCATGTGAAACCGAACATGGAATTGCCTGAGATTGTGCGCCGGGGGCAGGCGTTGGAGGCGCGTGTGTTGTTGCGTGCGGTAAAATTGTTCCTGGCCAAAAAACTGGATGTGTACTGGGGCATCGTCAAACAGGTATGAAGCGCCTTCTTCCGAGTCGTGAGGGGGCATTGCAACGCGGGGGCGTGCTGCTTGTTGTTCTATTGATGGGATGGATGTGCCTTTGGGGTGCCACTTTGCCGGCGCCTGAAGTTTCCTCCCCACCTAAAACGCCGGAGCAGGAGCTTGAGGCCGTGGTGCAATTGGATGATTTGGTGCATGAGGAAATTGAACAATGGCTGGCCCAGGCGGAAACCAACCGGTTGGCAGACACAGCCACAAGAGCGGCGCTCAACTTGAAAATCAAACAGCGGCGGGAGATGGTGAATGCTGCTTATGAGAAATTTCTGAAGCGATATCCGGAGCATGCCCGGGCGCGCATTTTGTGGGGGAGTTTTTTGCGCGAGGCCGGCTATGACAAGGAGGCGCTGGCTCAGTGGCAGGAGGCGCGCAGGCTGGCCCCCACCAACGCAGCCGTCTGGAACAACCTTGGCAATTACTATGCGGAGGAGGGGCCCGCGACCAATGCGTTTGTGCATTACGCCAAGGCTCTGGAATTGGAGCCAACCCAACCGCTGTATCATCAGCAGATGGCGCGTTGCCTGTTGGTTCACGAGGAGGACGCCCGAAGCTGGTTCAGGCTCGACAGCAAGCAGGTGATTTTGAAGGCCCAGGAGCACTTACGCCGTGCGTGTGAGTTGGCACCAACCAATTTTGCTTTGGCCACCGAGCTGGCGCAGACTTACTACCTGCTTAAAGTGCCGCTCACCGGCAACCGCAGCAATGATTGGCAGGCTGCTCAGAAGTTGAGCGACGAAGCGCTGGCCGCATGGGAGATGGCCCGGCAACGTGCCACTCAGGAACATGAACGGCAGGGGGTGTTGATTCACAAGGCCCGTATTTTGATTAGTGCGGAAAGATGGGAGGAAGCGCGCCGGTTGTTGGAACAGGTGAACGATCCTTCACTTGCGGGGTTGAAGGTCGAGTTGGAAGCCCGTCTGGCCGGCAAGGAAAAGCCTGCGCCTGCTTCCAAGCCTTGAGTTTTTCAAACGCCAACGGGCACCACGGGATTACTTTTTTTCCTCTTCAGGCGCTGTCGGCGGTGGCGGTGCGGTAGGGGTTTTGGTATCTGACTGGAACAATTCACGCAAACTGCGGAAGGGAGTAAGGAATTTCATCACCACACCCGGGATATATACGGGTTTTGTTTTGGGTTCGGCCAATGTGCCTGTGACGCGGTATTCAAAAAGTTTGGTGAAGGGTTTGAAAAAGAGGCTGATGGCAGGGCCGAGCATTTTGGTTTCACGCAGGATTTCAGCCTCCACGCGTGCATCCACTTCGTAATCAAAGTTGACGTTGCCGCGATATTTCAAGTTGTAGGCGGCGGCCTGAATGACGAGGTCATCAGTGTGAATGATGCTGTCGCGGATGATAAACGTTCCCTTGGCCTCGCGTGCGCGGGAGTTGCCGAGACCGGGAGAAATGGCATTGAGCACAGGGGAAAACAGGCCGAAGATGGGGATGTCCCAGATGAGTCCATCGGAGAGGGCAACGCTGCCGAAGCCATTCCAGCTTTTCCAGTCTTCGGCGCGAGCTTTGGCATCGAGATGGCCAGTGAGGAGACCTTCCACTTTGTTGGGACGGTCGCTGATGTCGGCCATGAGACCGGCGAACTGGATTTGGCTGAGGCTGAAGCGCAGTTGCATGTCGGTATGTTGATGGGAGGAGAAATCGAGGAAGATGTCCCCGCGGAGACGTCCGCCGTAAAAGTCTGTCCAAAGGTTGGTAATGATGACGGATTCATCGCGCCAGAGGATGGAAGCGGTGAGGTTGGAGGCGTTGAAACGCCACCATTGGAAGGGCGAGCCCGAGAGATGGAAATCCACATGGGCACCCATTTCGCCGTGCATGGGGATATCGCCATGGACCGCAGCCTTGACGGGGGCGCCGAAGCGATAGGGGGCGATTGTTTTAACGACGTGTGGCCCGATCATGCGGGCCACGGCCATGGGGTCCACCACGCCTTCGGCTTGTCTGAGAAACACCATTTGCCGATTGAAATCGGCCTGTACTTGTTCGGCAGTGGCCTCTCCATCGGCGCGTCGTACATGAGGATGGTGGAAGGCTAGGACATTGGAGTTGTATGAAAAGCGGGTTGATAATGCCTCAATTTCCTCGCCTTTGAAGGCGAATTGGGTTGCCCGGACTTCACCGGTGGCCTGCCACGAGGAGGACTGGTTCCAGTTGCCAGACAGGTTGAGGTTCAGTTCCAAGGGCTGACGCCATTTCCAGAGGGACAGTGCCTTGAGTGCATTGGTGGGAAACAGAGGCAGCAAGGGATCAGGGAGGCCGTGCCATTGCAGTTCGGTTTCCATCGCCCCGTCCGATGTCAGTTGTGCCCGGGCCTTGAGTTGATTCGTGCCGGAGCGCGCTTCCAGTCGGGGGACCTGCAGGCGCTTGCCGTCCCATTGAGCTTCAACCGACATTTCAGAGATCGAAAAATCATCCCGACTAGCAGGTCCCACGTGAAAAGTTAGGTGACTGGAGGTTAGGGTTTCCAAGGCGCTGAGGAAATTGGTTGATTCAAAAAATTTGATTGGGAGGGTGGTGGCCAGCGTCCAGTCCAGTCTGGACTGTTCCTCGAAATGAGTCTCTTCAAGCAGAGTTTCCAATTTGTACGGAAGAAACAGGCTCAGGGCGCGCAAATCGCCTTCGGATGAAATGCGGGCATTCATGTTGCTCGATTGTGTGTTCAGGAAGCACGAAACCACGATGGTGTTGCTTGGGAAACAGATTTGTAAATTGGTGAGGTTGAGGATGGGTGCGGACCATGAGCCTTGTGTTTCCAACGCTTCCACAAAGATTTCGTACACGTAGGTGTTGGAGAGATTGAGGTGCCATTGAAGAGCCAGCGGTTCTATACGCTCCTCGAAGGTTAAATTGGAATTGGTCAGTAGGACCATGGCGTTGGAGGGCAGGGTGGCTTGCCATTGAATGGCGGCCATCGTACCGTGCAGATCCTCTGCCTTCCAATCTTTCGTTTGGAATTGTCCCTGGAGGGTTTTCGGGGTCAGGGGCCAGGTGGGGTACCATTCCACGATGGCGCTTATCTCAGCATGTTCGGCTTTGCCCACGTTGGTAACAGCGGGCCTTACGGCTGTGGATTCAATTTTCCACAAGAGAGGATTAGAGCCCGCCTCAATTGGGGCGGTGATGTGGCATTGGAGAGGGCCGCTGCTGAACCATGGGGACCAGAAGTATTGAGATTGCCAGAGAAGGTTGGTTTGGCCCGGCGCAACCTGCAAGGTGGTGTCCACATAATCCGCTTCAAGATAGGGCAGTTGCAGGAGCTCGGCTTGCAAGGTAGCCGTCAGGTTGGAGGGCCAGCCGCCGTTGGTGGTGAGGGTGGTATTGGCTGTGAGATGTGCGTTTTCCAGCCGACCCCACTGGTTGGTAATGAGGGCAGCGCCGATGTCGAGTTGGATGGCCGCATGAGATGGGTTGGATGTTTGAGGAGTGCGGGCAGCTTGGAGGGTGAGCTTCTCTCCATAGCCCCAAGGAGTGAGGGCTCCATCGAGCTTGGCTTGTAATTGGAGGCAGGCGGTGGACCAGTCCATGGCATCCAGGGAGAAAGTCAATTCAGCGCTTCGTTCGCCGTGCCATTGATAATTGGTCAGCGCATTGGCGAAATCCCGCATCATGAGATGAGCGCGAGCGGAGGCTGACGGGCCGGAGGTGGCCGGAGTTTGAGCTTCGGCCCATTGGCGGGAAAAGGCCATCGCGTTGGAGATGAGGCCGTGGATGCGGAATTGAGCGCCTAAGAATTCGCCGTTGAACTGGCGCAATTCCCAAACAGAGTCACGAATAACAAGCTCGCTTTGGAGATGGGAAATTTCCAGCGGGGGTGTGGATTGAGGGGTGTTAACGAATCGCCATATAACTTGACCATCACGCAAGCGGAGCAGGTTGACTTGAAGGCGCCCCTGAAGGGCGGCGGCGGCGTCGAGAACGATTTGGACTTCGCCTGCGGTAACCAAGGGGCCGGCCACCAACTGGTCGCGTCCGAAACTGACGTTGCGTGCCACCAATCCGCGGTCCCAATGAAAGTGGAGGGACTGAAATTGGAGGTCGAGACCGCGATGGCGGAGCGCCTCGAGCAGGGCATTTTTGACAAAATTGGGCAGGCCGGTTTGATGCCAGTAGAAAAGAAAACCGGCCAAAGCCAAAACCATCAACAGGGCAAGAATCCGGAACCAACGGAACCCGCGCCTTGCCCTTCGCCAAAACTCGGACAGGCGCGACGGCGGAGCGGGAGGGTTTTGGGAGCCGGAGGGCGGCACAATTCAAGGGGCCGAAGAAGGCAGTGGCGAGCGCGGCCACGGGAGCTCGCGCATGAGCAGTTGATACAGGGGCGCCGGGAATTCCAAAATCCACGGTTGCCCTTCGAGGGTCACACAGGCCAGAGGGCTGCCCTGCCGACGGGGCGGGCCAAATTCAAGAGCGTAAGTTTGGAAGCGCTCAGTCCCTGGAGTTCGCACTTCAATTTCCAGACGCGGACTTGTGGCGGAGAACCCGTGGCGTTCGCGTGCGCCTTCACCGCGGTCCACCCAATAAATGGCGTTGAGATCACTGAGGCGGAAGACGGCCTCCTCCACGGCGAAGTCGTTCATGATACCTTGGGAGGAAGGGCCGAAGGACCAGCGGTTGGTGTCCACACGGATGATTTGGTTGACGCGTGCAGCATCTCGAAGGGTCACGCGCACCACGTTGGTCAGCGGGAATGACCAGAGGTGACGGTCACGCAATTGCCAACCAAATTGAGGCAGGCGGTACAAGGTGGCTTCCTCGATTGTGAATACACTGCTTTCGTCGCTGCGGCGGGCAAAGACGCGGCCTCCCACATTGGTGCTGAAGGAGGCTTGAGCGAGGGGCAGTCCTGCCGTGGTGGAACCATTGGTGGGCGCCAGGCGGAGAGTCACTTCGCGCCAGGGCGGTGCCAGGCCGTAGGCGGAGAAATCGGTGACGACATCTTTTTCAAAATCGGCAACCTCCCACGAATACAAATCCCCCAGCAGTTCTTTCATCAGGACGGGATCGGCGGGGTAGTCCACCGGTTGTGTCAACCGCCAGGAGCCATCGGATTGTCGGTGTACCACGAAGGGATTGTCACCGGAGACTTCGATGACCTGGACTTGGCTGGGGTCGAAGGTGAAGAGGTGGCGGTCGCGAAGTTCTTTGAACGGTGTGCGGAGCCGGTCCACGAGGTCACGGCTGATGAGAACAATGTTGGTGTGGGCGAGGCAGCGGGCATAGACCAAGGCGGGGTCGTTGGTGGGGCTGGCGCCAAATTGCACCACCATCAGGTCATTGGTGCCTGTACCGAGGACAAGTTCCAGTTCTGGCGGGGCGCAACCGTATAACTCCGGATCAACGGTGGGAGAATCGGTGACGAAACGGGCGACGCGGGCTTCCAGACAGGCGAGCACGAGCTGGTTGGCACGCTGCTGGTGGGCACGGGCCTGCATGGGTTTTTGAAGGCGCCAGGTGCGGTTGGTGGGTTGATACTGCAGGGCAAAACCCAGTCCGCGCGTGGCACTGCGGACTTCAAAGCGGTCAAAGGTAAAATTGGTGGGAGAAGCCAGCAGGGCAAAGCTGCGCCAGCGGTCTGCCTCCATCGGCAGTGCTTCATTCAACAAGGCAACATCGGCAAGATAAACGCCCGGTTCGGTGGGCAGACGCACATACACCTGGTCCCCCGTGGGTGTGGGGATGCCGACTTCCACCACCATTTGTTGAGTGGCCACCTGCAATGTGATGCGGACGGCGGCGGGATTCAAACCGAAGTTGGCATAGTCTTCCGTGGGAATAAAGATTCGGCGGTTCAGGCGTGCCAGATGTTGAAGAAGGTTTTGAACCACCACTGGATTGGCAGGGTAGGCAACGGGGGCCTGCATCCGCCAGTAATCGCCTTCGCGCCGGATACGCGCCACATAATTGCTGCGGCGGATTTCCAACTGGGTTACGGAGTCGGGATTGAAGGCACTGAGCAATGGGGAAGCTGTTCCACTGCGGGGTTGAGGTTTCTCCCACCGGTGTTCAAACAAAACAATAAAGAGGAACAGGCCCACTGCCAGGCTGAACCAAAACCATGTGGAACGCGAATGCATGTCAGGTTATTTGCGCCGTCGCAACCATACCAATGCCCCCAGCAGCAGCACGCCGCCCGGCATGGCTCCCAAAAGGAGGAAGTTCAATGTGTACAATTGCCGCCGGGTCAAATCCAGGCGGTATTCCTGCAGGGGGCGAGGTTCAATACCCGAAAGGAGGAAAGTCTGGTCCACGAGCCAGTTGACGCAATGGCTGCCCAAATCGCGATTGTTGCGGGATTCGATGAGTTGGTTGCTGAGAAACATGGAGTCGCCAGCCACGATGAGACGGGTGGAGCCGCGCTCGGCACGGACGCCGGGGACGGCCCCTTTTTCGACCGCCACCATTAACGGAAAACGTCCGCGTGGGTCAGTTGCCGGGTTGATGACAGGCCGGCCGTTTTGTACGTCTTTAACCAAAAGCCCCTCAGCGGAGGTGTGGAGGATTTCATCCACTTTCAACGTTTCAGCGGCGCGTCCGCTGGATTTAATGGCGGCGACGGTGCGGGGCAGCAGCAGATGGGCCGCCCCCATCAACAAGGGGCGTGTGACGGCATGCGGCTCGGTGATGGGCACCACCAAATCTTGGAATTGAGAAGTGGGCGTGGCTTGGGCGGGGTCCAGGGCGAAACGCTCGCCCACCATCACCCCCCAAACGGCCATCAGGGATTCCAGGTTGAGGTTGCGGCCAAAGGAGCGGTAATTCCACAACACAATGAGGCGTCCGCCTTGATTTAGGTAGCGGTCAATCTTTTCAAGTTCTTCCCGTGTGAAAGGCGTGCGCGGGCCGGCAATGATGAGGAGATTGCAGTCAGCGGGCACTTCAGCCGTGCCAAACAGGTTCAGGGATGCCGGCTCGAGGCCGTTTTCGCGGAGCAGATGGGCAAACTTGGAGTAGCCCATGATGTCATCCGTACTGGTTGGGTCATGCTCGCCGTGGCCTTGGACAAAATAGGCTTTGAGGGAGCGTGGGCTGATGACATGGATCAAGGCGGAGGTGAAGAGTTGCTCGCCCTTGAAATTTTTAGTGCGGCGTCGGAAGACCGTCTTGCCGGACTCCGAAAGTTCATCGGTGGCTTCGAGGTCGTAATCGCCCAGGTCCTGTTGATAAACGGTTTTTATTTTGCCGTTGCAGTCGAAGAGGATGAGGTTGCGCTGATTGAGGGCGGCCAAGTTGTATTGGGAGCGGGCCAGATTGGCCTCCACGGGTTGGCGGTCGGGGTCCACCAATTCCAAGCGCAGGCGCGGGCTGCGGGCGGCGTATTCGCGCAGGAGGTCGGTGACCTCCTCGTAGAGACGGTCATCGCGATGGTAATAGACCAGGATTTTAACGTCGGAGGGCAGGGAATCGAGGACCTTGAGGGTGCGTGGGGAAAGGGTCCAGCGCTGGTTGGCGCTGCAATCCTTGCGCCAATAATGCCGCACGGCAAGGTAATTGACCATGATGACCAGCGCCAGCACCGACAGGCATGCAATGAGGACCTCCGCCCCTGCGCCCAGCCGGCGGCTTAACGAGAAACTTGGAGATGTTTCCTGGACTTGGTTCATGGATGGCGCGGGTTCATTTCCAACGCCGGCTTTCCACGGCGCGCAGGGTCAGAAAGAGAAACAAGAAGGTGGTGGACAGGCAAAACACGACGGCCCGGCTGTCCACGACACCACGGCTCAAGTCTTGGAGGTGTTGGTAAATGTTCATCTGGCTGAGCACCGCGTGGGGCCAGCCCAGTTGGGGCGGGACGGCGTAGGCGAGGTAGCCGCCCAGAAAGATGGCCAGACCGGTGACAAAACTCAGCATGGCGGCAACAACCTGGCTTCGGGTGAGAGCGGAGGCAAGACAACCGATGGCCACATACAACATGCCAAGGAGCAACACGCCCGCCATGGCACCGGCCAGGGCTCCAAAGTCCACGATGGCTGCCTGCCGGGTGTATTGGCGCAGCGTCAAAGTGATGGCTACCAAGGGGAGCCACATCAAACCGTAGAACACCAAGGCGGCGGTAAATTTGGCCAGGACAACTTGGACATCGCTAACCGGTGCGGTCATGAGTGTCTCAAAGGTGCCACTCTGTTTTTCCTGTGCAAAGAGGCGCATGGTGAGCACCGGTGTGGCCACAAGCAGCACCAACCAGAAAGCCACGCTTTCGTAAAACAATTCGTGGATGGTCAGGGTCAATGGCTCTGTGTTCAATGCTTGAAGAATGCCGGCAAAGCTCAAGCCCATGATGAACAACGCCGCCGCAATAATGATGTAGCCCGTCCAAGACACGAAGAACGTGCCCAATTCCCGGCGCACTAAAAGCCAATAGACGCGCATCAGCCTTCCTCCTCCCGGTCCGGCCGGGTTAACCGGACGAAAATATCCTCCAGCGAGAGCTGATTGCGGGTCAGTTCGCGAAGGGTCCAGTTGTGCTGGCGCACGAGTTCAAAGAGTATGGGGCGCAAGTCCACGCCGGGCGGTGCGGAAAAAGTGCAACGGTAATAGGCGCCTTCGGCCGGTGCGATGTCGTAACGCAGGATTTCCGGCTGGGTGTCGAAGCAAGCCTTCAAGGCGGCTTCCGGGGCGGCGATCTCTGCCACCACAAGTCCGCCTTCACCGAGCCGTTTTTGGAGGTTGTTCGGGGTGTCGGCGGCGAGGATTCGGCCGTTGGCCAGAATTAGGACGCGGCCGCAGGTGATTTCGACTTCGGGCAGGATGTGACTTGAAAGCAGGACGGTGTGGCGCGTGGCCAATTCCTTGATCATCTGGCGGACGGCGCGGATTTGGTTGGGGTCCAAGCCGATGGTGGGCTCGTCGAGGATGAGCAGCTCCGGGTCGTGCACCAAGGCGTCAGCCAGTCCCACGCGCTGTTGAAAGCCCTTGGAGAGGTGGCCGATGATGCGTTTGTGGGCCTCGGTCAAACCACACTGTTGCATGACGATGTCCACGCGCTCGCGGGAGGCGGCGCGGCTGAGGCCCTTGAGGCGGGCGCGAAACTTCAAGTAATCGCGCACGCGCATGTCACGGTGGAGGGGATTGTGCTCGGGCATGTAGCCGATGCGACGGCGGACTTCGTCGGCCTGGGTGTACACGTCCAGACCGGCCACGCGGGCGGTACCCTCGGTGGCGGGCAGGTAGCAGGCCAGAATGCGCATGGTGGTGGATTTGCCGGCTCCGTTGGGGCCGAGCAATCCCACCACTTCGCCGCGTTGGACGGTGAAATTAAGGCGGTCCACCGCCAGCCGTCCGGCGTAGCGCTTGGTCAGGTTTTGAACTTCGATCATCGGCCCGGCAGTCATCGGACAATGTGGAGCGGAGTTTAATGATAATGACAGCCTTGCGACAATAAAAAGATACGAATAGGGAAATGCCGCAGGGGTCGGATTTCTCTGTTGTTGATGCCCGGACGGCTTGCAGGCATCATGGGGCGCGCAACGCAAACAACTGCCATGAATCACGGGACTGCCGAAATGACGGGGTGCCGCGAGCGCGTCCTTCGAGCGCGTCGCGGATGGCTGGCGTTGGACTGGCGGGAATTATGGGAGTACCGGGAGCTTTTTTTATTTTTGGCGTGGCGGGACATTTTAGTCCGGTATAAACAGACTTATATCGGGGTGGCCTGGGCGGCGTTGCAGCCTTTGTTGATGATGGTGATTCTGACCTTCATCTTTCGCACGCTGGGCAAGTTTCCCAGTCCGGGGACTGCGCCGTATGAGGTGGTGGTGTTTGCCGGCCTGATGCCGTGGCAGTTTTTTTCCAACGCGCTGACCGAGTGCAGCGGGTCCCTGGTGGCCAGTGAGCGGATGATTACCAAGGTGTATTTTCCGCGGCTCATCATTCCCGCCAGCGCGGTGTTGAGCGGAGGGGTGGATTTCCTGATCGCCGCCCTGATCTTGGGGGCGATGATGTTGGGGTTTGGGTTGGATTGGCACTGGCAGTTGCTGTTGTTGCCATTGTTTTTTGGAGCGGCGGTGGTGGCGGCGCTGGCGGTTGGATTGTGGGCCAGTGCATTGAATGTTCGTTACCGGGACGTGAAATATGTGGTGCCGTTCATCGTCCGGATGGGATTGTATGTGAGCCCGGTGGGTTTTGTGTCGTCGGCGGTGCCGGAGCAGTGGCGTTTTTGGTACAACCTCAATCCGATGGTCGGGGTGATAGACGGTTTTCGTTGGTGCGTGTTGGGGCCGGCTTTTGAGCCGTATTGGCCGGGGTTTTCAGTGAGCATGCTCGTGGTGTTGGTGTTGTTGGTGAGCGGGGCGATGTATTTCCGGCAGATGGAACGCACCTTTGCGGATGTGATTTGAAAAGCCATTGTGAGCCAATCCAAAGCCATCATCAGCGTAAGCGGACTGGGCAAGCGCTACCGGTTGGGCGGTGCCCTGGCCCACGATACGCTGCGTGACCACGTGACGCATCTGGCCGGGCGTTTGTGGCGGCGCACGCCACGTTCGGCACCGGCCGAGTTATGGGCCTTGCGGGAGGTTTCTTTTGAAGTTGGGGCAGGCGAGGTGCTGGGCATCATCGGGCGTAACGGTGCCGGCAAGTCAACGTTGCTTAAAGTCTTGAGTCAAATCACGGAGCCCACCGAAGGGGAAGTGCGTGTTCGGGGGCGCCTGGCCAGCCTGTTGGAGGTGGGCACCGGGTTTCATCCGGAATTGACGGGGCGCGAAAACATCTACCTCAACGGCGCCATCCTGGGGATGAACAAGGCGGAAATTCGGCGAAAATTCGATGAAATTGTGGCGTTTGCGGAGGTGGAGGAGTTTTTAGACACGCCGGTCAAACGGTATTCCTCCGGCATGTATGTGCGGCTGGCCTTTGCCGTGGCGGCCCATTTGGAGCCGGAAATTTTGCTGGTGGACGAGGTGTTGGCGGTTGGGGATGCTGCTTTTCAGGAGAAATGCCTGGGCAAGATGCGTGAGGTGACGCATGGGGGCGGGCGGACGGTGCTTTTTGTCAGTCACAACATGGCGGCGGTGCAGGCGTTGTGCGGGCGGGCGCTTTGGTTAAACCGGGGGCGCGTCATGGGTTTGGGACCCGTGGAAGAGTTGGTGGCGCGGTATCTGGAGGACATGCGCCAACGGCACGATGGACAGGCTGAACTGGGTCTGGCGCTGGGGCCGTCGTTGGTTTTGCAGCGTGTGGCGCTGGATCCCAATCCCGTCGTCAGCGGACAGGAAGCGCGCTTTGAAGTGGTATTGGAGGCGCGGGAACCGGCGCGGCTGACGGATTTTCAATTATTGATTTACAGTGCGCTTGGGGTCCGGGTGGCCATGCTGGATTTGCGGCAAATCAATGGTCACGGTTACATGTTGGAGGCGGGGCAGAAGTTGGTTCTCAACGGCGGCATTCGTCGCCTGCCGTTGGTGGAAGGGGATTATCGGGTGGGGGTGTTTTACAGTTACCAAGGTCACTATGCTGATGTATTGGATGTGTTGACGTGGCATGTGGCGGCGGCGGCGCCCACCGATGGACGTGTGCCTTACAAACCGGCCTATCGTGGTTTGGTGGTCTTGGAACATGAAGTGGAAGCACGGGTGACTTCATGAACCGCCCCCTGCGCATCTTGTGGTTGAAGACCGGGCCGCTCCATCCGTTGGACACCGGTGGCAAATTGCGCACCTATCATCTTTTGCGTGAATTGAACCGGCAGCATGAGGTCACTTATCTGGCGCTTTGCGAGCCGGACACACCGCCTGAAATCAAGCAGCAGGCCGCCGAGTATTGTCGGCACGCACTTTGGGCGCTGTGGTCGGCCCCGCGCAAGGGCTCGTTCCGTTTTTTTGCGGATTTGGGGGTGAACCTGTTTTCGTCGTTGCCGTATGTTTTGGCGCGGTATCGCTCGGAGAACATGCGACTGGAGATCGTGGAAGAGGACGACCCGGCCCGCCACGATGTCATGGTATGCGATTTCCTCACGCCGGCGGTGAATTTGTTTCCAATGAGCCGGGAGCGGCGACGGCCTCAACTTAAAGTGTTGTTGTTTCAGCACAACGTGGAGGCACAAATTTGGGAGCGGATGTATCAGCAGCAACGCGGAGCCTTGAGGCGTTGGTATTTTCACCTTCAGTGGCAACGCTTGCGGACGTGGGAGCGGCGCCTTTGTGCGATGTGCGACGGTGTGGCGGCAGTGTCAGAGACCGATGCAACACGTTTTCGGGAGGATTACGGATTGACTAATGTGTTGGGAAGCGTGCCCACGGGAGTGGATGTGGATTACTTCGGACAGACGCGCCTGCATCCGGTGCCGGGGCGGGTGGCTTTTGTGGGTTCGATGGATTGGATGCCGAATGTGGATGCGGTGCAATGGTGGGCAGAGGCGATATGGCCACTTCTCAAGCAGAAGCTGGCCAAGGCATCGTTTTCCATCATCGGGAGAAATCCTCCGCCTTCGGTGATTGCGTTGGCGGAGCGAGATTCTTCAATTCATGTGACGGGGACGGTGCCCGATGTGCGGCCGCATTTGGGGCAGGCGCAGGTGGTGGTGGTTCCGTTGCGGGCCGGAGGAGGCACGCGCATCAAAATTTACGAGGCCATGGCGGCCGGTTTGCCTGTGGTTTCCACAAGAGTGGGTGCAGAGGGGTTGCCGTTAAAGGATGGGGAGACCATTTTATTGGCCGATACCCCTGAAGCAATTGCAGAGGCCGTGGGCGGATTGTTGGCGGATTCGGAGCGGCGTGCGCGGCTGGCTGGCGCAGGTCAGCAATGGGTGCGCCAACATGCCGGATGGGGACAGGCCGCACAAACGTTGGCGGGTTATGCTGCGCAGTTAATCGCTTGATTTATGGTAATCGCTGTCTATGGACTGGGCTACGTGGGGGCCGTGGTGACCGCCGCCCTGGCGCGAAAGGGACACCGCCTCATTGGGGTGGACGTGGATGAAACCAAGGTGAAATGGGTTCGTGAGGGGCGCTCGCCGATTGTGGAGCCGGGTTTGGAGGACTTGCTGGCCCAAGGGGTGCGCCAAGGCCGCATCGAGGCCACCACCGACCATGCCTCGGCGGTGGCGCGCTCGGACATGGCGCTGGTCTGCGTGGGCACGCCATCCTTGCCCACTGGGGCGTTGGATGTGGCGCCATTGGTGCGGGTGGCGCAATCCATCGGAGAGGGTTTGCGGCAACGGACCAGCCGGCGGCGTTACGTGGTGGTGGTGCGCAGCACGGTGTTGCCGGGGATTGTTGAACAGCATGTGATTCCCGCTCTGGAACAGTGCTCAGGATTAAAAACGCCTGAAAATTTCGGCGTGGCCATCAATCCGGAATTCCTGCGCGAGGGGACGGCCTTGGAGGATTTTTTTCATCCACCGAAGACAGTCATTGGCAGCGAACGCAAAGCCGACGCGGTCCAGGTGGGCCGGTTGTATGCCGGTTTGCGGGCGCCGCGCTTTTTTACGGACTTGAGGACTGCCGCGATGGTGAAGTACGCCGACAACACGTTTCACGCTTTGAAAGTGGTGTTTGCCAACGAGGTGGGACTTCTTTGCCATCAGCTTGGGGTGGATTCAGCGCGGGTCATGGAAATTTTTTGTCATGACACCCGGTTAAATCTCTCACCGGCTTATTTGCGGCCCGGCTTTGCTTTTGGCGGGTCGTGTTTGCCGAAGGATTTGCGGGCCTTGACGCGAGTGGCGCGGGAACATGAGGTGCCCACGCCGGTATTGCAGGCTGTTGGGGAAAGCAACCAGCGGCTCATTCAGCGCGCTGCGGAATGGGTGTTGGCCACCGGCAAAAAACGGGTGGGCATTTTGGGGTTTGCCTTCAAACCGGGCACGGATGATTTGCGGGAATCACCGATGGTGTCTCTAATGGAAATTTTGTTGGGCAAGGGATTGAAGCTCAAGTTGTACGATCCGCATGTGTCGTTGAGTCGTTTGATAGGCGCCAATCGCCGGTTTATTCAACAGCGGATTCCGCATCTGGCCCGGTTGATGGCGGAGCAACCGGAAACGGTTTTGCGTCATGCCCAAGTGGTGATTTTGGGTACGGCACTACCGGAGTTTGAGCCGCTATTAAAAAAACTTTCCTCCTCACAAATACTCTTGGACTTGACACCTGCCCGCGTGAGGCCGCCCTCCACGCCTGCGCGGTACGAACGATTAACCGGCTGAGGCCATGACGCTCCGCGCCCTTTATCTTTTGGGATGTGACGGATTGCGCGGCGTGCGCTGGTGGCGTTGGCCGGTGGCGTTGGTTTGGGCCTTGCGGGGGTGGGCTGGTGCAGAAAAACACTCAGCGGCGGCATTGTCGGGTGTGGAACATTTGTGCCGTGCCATCCGTCTGGTGCCGGAGTCGAGGTTGGCGCGAATCTTAGAAACGAGAGTGGCCCGCCGACTGGAGGGGCTAAAAGACTCGCTGAATCCAGTTTTGTTCGATGCGCGTGCGGAGTCCCGTCAGTTGGAAAAGGCGGTGCTGCTCAAGCCCCCGGTTTCCGAGCGCGAGCCCGGGGTGTTGTACATCGCCTTTGAATACCAATGGTTGCGGTTGCTTTCCTTGCCATCTGATTTGCGGGAAAACTTTGCCCGGCGGTATACCTTGATATTGGCGCCGTCGTGGAGTCCGCCTTACAGCGTGTTTAATTTTTATTTTCCGGAGGTGTGGCCGGTGCCGGTGATTTGTCAGGTCAGTCATGAGTTGGACAGTCAATGGTTGCCGCGATTGTGCAGCCGTTATCGGGTCCTTCCGCTGATGCCCTCCCATTGGGTCAATCCTGAGGCGTTTTCGCCAAGGCCGCGACAGGAGCGCGATATTGATTTGGTGATGGTGGCCAATTTTGCCGTATTCAAACGGCACGTGGCTTTGTTTCACGCCCTTCGCCGGCTGCCCCGCTCGTGGCGCGTGGTGTTGATTGGGCAACGCGAAGGGGGGCGCACAGCGCGGGATGTCATGGCGGAGGCATCAGCTTTTGGTGTGGCGGACCGTTTTACTTTGCGTGAAAGTGTTCCGCACGGCGAGGTTTGTGAAACATTGAGCCGTGCGCGGGCCAGTGTGGTGCTCTCACGCCGTGAAGGGGCTTGCGTGGTGGTGGCTGAGTCCTTGTTTGCCGATACGCCGGTCGGTCTGATGGAGGGAGCACACATCGGCTCGGCGCAATTTCTTAACGAGCGGACGGGCCGGTGGCTGCATCAAGGCCGGCTGGCGGAGGATTTGCAGCAATTGGTGGAGGACTCAAGCGCGTTTTCGCCCAGGGCATGGGCGTTGGAGGCCAAGATTTCCTGTCAGGACAGTTCTCAACGCCTCAACGAATGGCTGCGTAATTACGCTCTGGCCAACGGTCAGGAATGGACTTGTGACGTGGCGCCGCTTCAGTGGCGTCCCAATCCATGTTTGTTACGACTTGCGGACCAGGAGCGGTTGGCGCCCGCGTGTGCGGAGTTGGAGCGCATCTATGGGATTCGTTTGCCGGCACAGACGGGCGGGGGTTCTTGAAGATGTTGGCTTTCATTACAGGGCTGGTTTGGAAAGTATCAAAGCTTCTTCTCGCACCTCGATTGCCCTTGAATCAAGGGGTGGGACTGTTTAGGTTAAAGTTGATGTTGGCCAAGGCGACAGCCAAAAGCGGCTTGTGGATGCTGGCAGGGACGGCACTCCTGATTTTAGGCTGTTCCAAGGAACCATCGTCCTCTCCAACGCCCGCCAACGGGGTGCAATCCGAGATGGCGTTCAGATTCGCCGAGAGGGAAATCACCAATGCAACATCCACCCTTGGCGGCCGCCGCGCTGCCGCTGACAGGTTGGTGGGAACGGCAGAGGGGGCGCATCAGTTGTTGGAGTGGGCAAGCAACGACGAACTGCCCGTAGAGTTTCGGCCGTATCTAACCATGTTATTGGCTCATGTTCCGTATGAGGGTATTCGCAACAGGGCTGCCGAGGTGTTGCCTCCCTATATGGACCGGAATCAACGGTTGCTTCCGCCTTTGTCGGATTTTTTCAAACTGAAAGGGAATCCTGCCCGTGGGCCTGAGTTGTTTCGGCATCCGGATTTGAATTGTATTGGTTGTCATCGCTTGAACGGGGAGGGGGTGGCGTTGGGGTCTGATTTGTCGGATGTCGGATTGCGCCTGGATGCATTGACTCTTTTGGAAAGTCTGCTAGACCCCAGCGCCATCATCACCCCGGGCTATGAAACCTGGTTGGTGGTAGATCAAGAGGAGAATGAGCACGTGGGCGTTTTGTCGCGAGAGACACCCGAGGCGGTGGTATTGCGAGACGCAAAAAACAATGAAATTGTGGTGCCCAAAAACCGAATAAAGCAAAAGCAGCAGGTACCGGTTTCCCTCATGCCCGCCGGCTTGCAGCAAAGCATGACGTTGCAAGATTTGGTGGATTTGTGGTTGTTTTTGCGTGGATGCAAACAGCCGCCTGTGTCCCAAGGTCAACCGCCGGCAGGGCCGGGTGCCAAGGCGCCGAAATGAGCAAACGTTGAGGCCGAATGGTTCCGGGGGCGGGGGTGACGTGGCGGATTAACCCTTGGACTTGGGTTCAATTATATCATAAAAATATTCGCATGTTGCCGACCTTGCTGAGTTCTGGTGGGCCGATGACGTGGCTGCTGCTGTTGGTGGGCGCAGCGGCGCTGGTGGTGTTTGTGGAGCGTTTGCTCACTTATCACCGTGCCCAAATTAATTGTGCGGAGTTTTTGAACGGTGTCCGAACCGTGCTCCGGCGCGACAATGTGGTGGAAGCGTTGTCCATTTGCGAGGCCACCCCTGGTCCGGTGCCCAGCCTCGTCAAGCTGGCCATCAAACACCGCGAGAAGGATCGTGAGACGGTGCGTGAACTGTTGGACGAAGCCGGGCGAAACGAAGTGCCGCGACTGGAGGAGCGGTTGAGCGTCCTGGCCACGGTGGCCCAGATTGCGCCCTTGATGGGTTTGCTGGGTACGGTGTTGGCGCTCATCGGGATGATGGGGGTGCTGCGAGGGCAGGGGATGGCGATACATCCCTACGATTTTGCCCGCTACCTTTATGCCGGGCTAAGCTCTACTGCCTTGGGTTTGGCCATCGCCATTTTGAATTATGCCGCCTACAACTATTTAGTCCGGCGGGTGGATGCAATCGTGCATGACATGGAACGGGCGGCTGCTGAAGTCCTGCACATGTTGTGGGAAAAATGAAACCGTTGTTCCATTTTCCAAGGCGGTATCAGATTTTCCGCGGGCCGTTTCAAGCGGCACCGTTTGCGGCGGTGTTTTTGTTGCTGCTGATTTTTTTGATGTTTCCCACGTGGTTGGTGTACCTGCCCGGGCTGCCCATGGATTTTGAGGGCCGGGGATTGCCCGTGCGACCCGAGGAGGTCAAGACGGTGCGCTTGGAGGAGGGGGAAGTGTTTCGTCTGGAGCGCGAGACTTTGAATGGATGGATGGCTTTTCAACGACGGTTGCAGGAGGAGTCGCGCACCAATCGCACGCTGCGGTGGTTGAGTATTCATACGTCACCGGCGGTTTCAAATGAAGTGGCGCGGCGCGTGGTGGAGCTGGCGCGGGATTTGAATCTGGGGGTGGACTTGCCGGGTGCCCGCTTGGATTTGCCAACTTCGAGCAGCTTGGTGTTGGTGACCAACTCTTTGGTCAGTCTGGCCATCAACGTTGCAGGTCAGATGTACTACAAGAGCCAAATTATCAGCGAAGCGGACCTTGAGCGTGAATTGCAGACACTGGTAGGCGATTCCCGCAGACCGTTAACCTTGCTGATTCTGGCCGACCGGAGGGTTCCCTACGATGTAGTGGTACGGGCTGGGGCCGTGGCGCGTTCGGCCGGTGTGCGCCAAGTCTTGCTGGCCACACGTCCTCCTCCGTACCTGCCGTCACCATGAGCGCTTCGTCTGGCATGGGTGTGCTCGGAAACCGGCCTTTGTGGTGGTGGGTGCTGTTGTCCTTTGCTGTGCATTTGGGGATTATTTGGTTGTTGGGCGAGCGTCCGGCACCCCGGGCACCAGTGGAAGAAACCTTCAGGACTACCTTGGCAGAGAACATCGCGCCTGTGGCGGCTCGACTGCCTGATTACGAGGACCCGCAACTTTTTGCCCTGCCGTCTCCACGAGGATTTTCCGGTGCGGGCTGGTTGCGGGCTGGGCCGCTGACACATGCATTTCATGAGTGGGCCGATGAACAAAGGTGGCTGGCGTTGCCGGTGGAGTCGTTGGGGGGGGCTTTCATTCAGTATGTGCGTCTTCTTACCGAACCGCCTCCGCCCATGCCTCGAAAAATGGAGCCGGTATTGCAACCCTTGGTGTCCGATGTGACCGTGGACTGGGTGGCGGGCCAATCCCGGCTGCGTGTGGAGGGGCCCCTGTCGGGGCGGTTGCTCCAGCCGGCACCTCAACCGCCGAATCTGCAACACAAGGAAGTCTTGCGCCCCTCGGTGGTGGAATTGACCGTGGATGAGCGCGGTCGTGTGTTTTCGGCCATCCTTGTGGGGGAAAGCGGCTGGACGACGGCGGATGAATTGGCCTTGGAACTGGCGCGACAGTTGCAATTCCAACCGGCCGTTACAGCAGGTATCACTTTAGGGCGGATGGTGGTGGAATGGCATGTGCAGCCGCCGCCCAAACCGGCACCGTCCGGAGTTTCTCCTGTAACACCATGAGCACGGAAAACCTGATTGCCGGTTACGTGGGTTTGGGCCTGCTTGTGATGGGGCTGCTTGTCTTGTATGCGGAGCGGCGCCGCCGACGTTTCACCCCGGCTCCGAGCACAGACCATATCTTTCGTTGCACCCAATGCGGTCTGGTGTACACCGATGACAGCGATGTGGACCGTTCGCCCTGCCCGCAATGCCAGGTGATGAACGACGAAATCAAGTTTTAGAAGCGGCGATTGTGGGATGGTTTTGGGGTCAAACAAGAATGAAGAACCCGTCCCGTGGTGATAACCGGACTGGACGCTGAGCTTAAGCTCGGCTAAAGTGTCGGGGATGTCGAAGGCTGCCAACCATCGCGCTGCCTCCGCCTCCGCTGCTGCGGAGGCCGGGGGTGAGTTGTCTTTTGAACAGGCCATGGAGCGTTTGGAAAAGGTGGTCCAGACGTTGGAATCGGAGGACCTGTCTTTGGAAGCGCTCCTGAAGAATTACACCGAAGGCGTGGAGCTGGCCCGGTTGTGTCAGCAAAAATTGAGCGAAGCAGAATTGAAAATCCGCCGGTTGGAGCAAACGCTCGCCTCAGAAGTCACCCTGCCTCCTGAACCCCTTGCCGAAGAGGAGGAGGAGTCGTGAGCCGTACCGTGTGCGGAACTCAACGGCCTCCGGCGCGATTCTAAACCTTTGGCAAAAAATATGAGCCGATACTTGGACATGGTGGACAGTCCTGAACACGTCAAGAAATTGACGCCTGAACAACGGTTGAAACTGGCGGAGGAAATCCGCGAGGAGCTGATTCGCACCCTTTCGCGCCACGGGGGCCATTTGGGGCCCAACTTGGGCGTGGTGGAGCTGACGATTGCCCTTCACACGGTGTTCTCGACTCCCAAGGACAAGTTTGTTTGGGATGTCAGTCATCAAGTGTACGTGCACAAACTGCTGACCGGGCGGAAACATTTGTTTCATACCATTCGGACGACGGGCGGGCTCAACGGCTTTGCATTGCGCAGCGAGAGTCCCCATGATTGCTACGGTGCGGGCCACGCCGGTACGGCATTGTCGGCGGCGTTGGGGATGTGTGCGGCGCGGGACCGGCTGGGGAGCGACGAGCATGTGGTGTGCATTTTCGGCGACGCCGCCCTTACCAACGGCATTTCTTACGAGGCGCTGAATAACATTGCGCATACGACCAAGCGATTCATCGGCATCCTCAACGACAATGAGTGGAGCATCGCCAAAAACGTGGGGGCCATTGCCAATTACCTGAGCCGCCTCATCACCAATCCGCGTTACAACCAATTTCAGCGGGATTTTGCACAATGGGCCAAGCGGTTTCTCAAGGGCGACTTGGGTGAGCGCCTGGGCCGTCGGGCGGAGGAGGCCATCAAAGGTTTCATTACCAAGATTTCGCTTGAGCAGCAGCCCTCGGCGGCTGCGGAGGCAGATGGGCGCGGTGGCGGATTTGGCTCCAGCTTGATTTTTGAGGAGTTTGGCCTCCGGTATTTGGGGCCGATTGACGGCCACGATTTGGGGATGCTGATTACTTGTTTGGAATTTGCCAAAACGTGTGACCAGCCGGTGGTGCTCCATGTTTTGACCAAGAAGGGCAAGGGCTTCGAGGCGGCGGTCAAGCATCCGGAAAAATTCCACGGGACCGGCCCTTATGATGTTCTCACCGGTGATCCACCGCCTGCCAAGCCTGGTGCGGCGCCTGCTTATCAAGATGTGTTTGGTCAGGCGCTGGTCCGGCTTTGCCAGCGCGACAACGCCTTGGTGGGCATTACTGCCGCAATGCCCAGCGGGACGGGTTTGAAGCATTTGGAGAAGGCCATGCCTGACAGGTATTACGATGTTGGCATTGCCGAGGAACACGCGGTGATTTTTGCCGCGGGCATGGCCACAATGGGTTTCCGGCCGGTGGTGGCCATTTATTCGACTTTTTTGCAGCGCGCTTTCGATTGCATCCATCATGATGTGTGCCTGCAGGATTTGCCGGTGATTTTCTGCATGGACCGCGCGGGCTTGTCCTGCAACGACGGCCCGACTCACCACGGATTGTTTGACATCGCCTACCTGCGCTGTCTGCCCAATGTGATTGCGATGGCGCCCAAGGATGAGGATGAATTGGTGGACATGATGTTCACCTCGGCGCACCAGCGGCATCCCTGCTTCATCCGTTATCCACGGGGTGCCGCCGAGGGTGTTCCGATCAAAGACCAGCCGCAAATGTTGGAGATCGGCAAGGCCGAGGTGGTGGAACATTTCGCCAACCGGGGCGGGCCCAAGGTGGCGTTGTTCGGTTTGGGAAACATGTTTTCCATGGCCCGAAAGACCGCCGAACTGCTGGCGGAAAAGGGATACGATTATGCCCTGATTAATCCTCGTTTCACCAAACCGTTGGACGCAGGCACGACGGAATTTTTTGCACGGACAGCGGATGTGGTGGTGACGTTCGAGGACCATGTATTGATGGGGGGCTATGGCTCCGCAGTTCTTGAATTGCTCGCCGACCGCCGCATCACCACGCCGGTGGTGCGCATCGGCTGGCCGGACCAATTTATCGAGCATGCTTCCACGGTGGAATACCTGCGGGAAAAATATGGCCTGACCCCCCAACGCGCCGTTGAGCAGGTGCAGGCCATTCTTGCGGGCCGGGAAGTACAAGGGGTGACTGACTCGCAAAAAAGCATTGCCATAGCTTGAGCGGGAAGGTTCATTAGCGGAACTTGATTTAATTATTTATGGCATACAAAGACGTGACTCCGCCCGCAGGCGGCAAAATTTCCATCCACAATGGTCAATTAATCGTGCCGGACCAGCCCATCATCCCTTTCATACGCGGGGATGGCACCGGCCCGGATATCTGGGCGGCGAGCCAGTGTGTTTTCGATGCTGCAGTGGCCAAGGCCTACGGTGGCGCGCGCAAGATTGCATGGTTTGAAGTGTTTGCCGGAGAAGAGGCATTCAAGCGCTTCAATAATTGGCTGCCTGATGACACGGTGGAGGCGTTCAAGGAATTTTTGGTGGGCATCAAAGGTCCCCTCACCACACCCGTCGGCGGTGGCATACGGTCCCTCAATGTGGCCTTGCGCCAATTGCTGGATTTGTATGTTTGCCTGCGCCCCGTGCAGTATTTCAACGGAGTGCCATCCCCCGTCAAACACCCGGAAAAGGTGGACATGGTGATTTTCCGTGAAAACACAGAAGACATCTACGCGGGCATTGAGTATGCCGGCGGGACGCCTGAGGCGCAAAAGGTGCTGGATTTTCTGGCGCGCGAATTTCCGAAGGACTTTGCCAAAATCCGCTTCGGCACGGCAGCGCGTGCGGAGCAATATCTCAAGACTGCCGGCGCGACGCCGTCCACCGAGGATACACAAGTTTGTGTGGGCGTGGGCATCAAGCCGGTCTCGCGTCTGGGCACCGAGCGGCTGGTGCGCGCAGCCATTGACTACGCCCTGCGCCAAAAGCGTCGCAGTGTCACGTTGGTGCACAAGGGCAACATCATGAAGTTCACCGAGGGCGCTTTCCGCGACTGGGGTTATGCTCTTGCCGAGCGTTGTTACGGGGACCGCGTTTATACGTGGGCACGCTGGGAGCGCACCAAAAAGGCCGCAGGTGAGGCCGCCGCCAACATGGAACAAAAGGAGGCGCTGGCCGCCGGTAAAATCCTTATCAAGGACGCCATTGCCGACATTACACTTCAACAGGTGCTGACTCGCCCCGAAGATTTCGACGTCATCGCCACGTTGAATTTGAACGGTGATTACCTGAGCGATGCGCTGGCCGCGCAGGTGGGCGGAATTGGTATTGCGCCCGGTGGCAACATCAATTATGTCACCGGCCACGCCATCTTTGAGGCCACCCATGGCACTGCGCCCAAGTATGCGGGCAAAGACATGGTGAATCCCGGGTCGGTTATTCTTTCCGGCGAAATGATGTTCCGGCACCTTGGTTGGAATGAAGCAGCCGACCTCATCATCAAGGGATTGAACGGGGCAATATCGAGCAAACGTGTTACGTATGATTTTGCCCGTTTGATGGAAGGGGCTACCCAAATCAAATGTTCTGAGTTTGGGGACAACATCATCGCCCACATGGGCTGATTAACGAATCATATATACAAAGTAACTTGAACCGCCCAATCGCCGCCTCGGGAAAATGCAGACCGGGGCACGGTTGGGCGGTTGCTTTTTGCGGGGGCATGGTTAAGTTTCCCGCATGTCCAATTTTTGTCAGTCAGGTTTGCCGTTGCACCGCCGGCGCTTTCTTGGTTTGAGCGCCACCTTGGCGGGTGGTTTGACGATGGGTGTTTGGGGAGCAGGCAACCTCACCTCGCGCCGCTCGGCCAAAGTGGCATTGCTGCCATGCAAAACTTACGAGATTGCCGCACTCAAGGAGACTTATATCAAGGCGTTTGATTTGCTTGGCGGCATTGGACATTTGGTGAAGGGCAAGACAGTCACCATCAAATTAAACCTCACCAGCACCAGTTTTCGGCCCATGTTCAATCGCCCGGCAGGGGACAGCTACATGACACATCCGCACACCGTTGGGGCGCTGGCGGCGGTTTTGTTCAAAGAAGGCGCCCGGCGGGTGCGACTGGTGGAGTCCACCAACAGCCGCGCCACGTTGGAACAGACCTTGCGCTTGGGGGACTGGGATGTGGATGCCTTGAACGCCTTGGGTCCCATGGAATATGAGAATACCCGCAACTTGGGGCTGGGCCGGGAGTACGCCACACTGAAAGTCGCAGGCGGGGGTTACATGTTTTCCTCCTTTCAGGTCAACCACTCCTACGCCGACACTGATGTTTTAATTTCCCTGGCCAAACTCAAGCAGCACGCAACCACCGGCGTCACAATGACTTTGAAAAACCTTTTTGGTGTCACACCCAACAGCCTCTATGGCGACCAGGCCGGGCGCGAAGACGCCACTGCAGGCCGGGGGCCGCTGCACGGCCCGGGTGTGGCAGCCGATGGTAACGCGCTCAAAGTCCAACTGCCGGGTCTCAAAAAGGGCTATCTTGATTTTCCTGCGGACGGTGGCTATCGAGTGCCGCATACCATAGCGGACATTTGTGCGGCGCGTCCCATTCATCTGGCCATCATTGATGGCATAACCACCATGACCAAGGCCGAGGGGTGGTGGTGTGGTGATGTTGGGTACACAGAACCGGGAGTGATGATTGTTGGGATCGACCCAGTGGCCACAGATGCCGTTGGCATGGCTGTAATGGGATTTACCGACACAGGGGCCAGGCGCGGCACCGCTCCGTTTGCCGTGTGTGACAATCACCTTTTATTGGCTGAGCAAGCCGGCGTGGGCACTGCCGACTTGGCCAACATTGAAGTTGTTGGCCGATCGGTGAAGGAGTCCGTGCATCCTTTCCCCGGCAGTCCCCTTCAAAAGAAGGGTTAGTCTCGCGCCGGTGGAGCGGTCTTAATAGCGGGGGACCTTGGGGTCAATCTGTTCCGACCACGCCGCGATGCCCCCCTTGACATTCTTAAGCTTCTGAAAACCTTGTTGGCGGAGGAACTGCAGCGCCTTCATGGAGCGCATGCCGCTTTTGCAGTGGATGTAATAGGTGGTTTCAGGGTCCAATTCCTGCACGCGCTTGGGCAATTGACTTAGGGGTAATAGCACCGTCCCCGGGATGCGCGCGATTTGGTATTCATCCGGCTCGCGCACATCCAACACCACCACGCCATCGCGCGGATGATCGAGCACTTGTTTGAGTTCCTGAACAGTAATTTCATCAGCCGAGGTCCCTTGGGGGCCGGGCATGCCACAAACAGGTTGGAGGTCCATAAGTTGAGTAATGGTGGGTGAATCGCCGCAGACGGGACAGCGGGGGTCGCGGCGCACTTTAATTTCCTTGAACTGCATGCGCCATGCGTCCAAGACCAGCAGCCGACCGAGGAGGGTTTCACCGCGGCCAAGGATTAATTTCAAGGTTTCAATGGCTTGGAGGCAACCTACCAGTCCCGGAAGCACCCCCACCACACCAGCTTCGGCGCAGTTGGGAGCGGCTTCCGGAGGCGGCGGCTCTGGATAAAGACAGCGGTAGCAAGGACCGCCCAGGTGGGGGGCGAAGACGCTGGCCTGTCCCTCAAAACGAAAGATAGCGCCGTACACATTGGGCTTGCGCAGCATGACGCAGGCGTCATTGGCGAGATAGCGGGCGGGAAAGTTGTCCGTGCAATCCACCACGATGTCATAGCCGGAGATGATTTCACGGGCGTTGGCGGCTTGCAAACGGACAGGATGGCTGACGACTTCCACCTCCGGATTTAAACGTTTCAGCGTTTCGCGGGCGGATTCAACCTTGGGCCGGCCCACATCCGGGGTGCCATGCAGAGGTTGGCGGTGCAAATTGGTGATGTCCACCACGTCAAAATCCACCAACCCCAGCGTGCCCACTCCTGCTGCGGCAAGGTAAATGGCAACGGGTGAGCCCAGTCCGCCGGCACCCAGGCATAAAACCCTGGCGGCGCAGATTTTTTTTTGGCCTTCGCTGCCAACCTCGGGCAATATGAGGTGGCGTGCATAACGGCGTAGCTGTTCAGTCGTCAAGTCCATGGCCATCAAGACGGTGAAACCTTACGTCAGATGCGCGGGTTTGCAAGCGGACACTCGGGAGAGATTATGAATCGGGAAGTGCCAGTTAGTTTCAAGAGCCGGGCCACTCCCACGGCGGCGGCGGAGGTGGCAGGAAGCATATTGCGCCGCTCCAAATTGCGGCCCACGCTGGCCATTCAATTGGGCAGCGGGTTTCAATCGCTTTTAGCCAGTTGCACGGTGGTGCTGGAAATTCCTTATGCATCACTGCCCGGTTTTGCCATGCCCGATGTACCCGGCCATGTGGGCAAGTTTGTATTGGGGAGCATTGAGAAAACGCCGGTGGTGCTGTTGTGTGGACGCTCCCACTATTACGAGGGCAAATCCTTGGCGGAAATCACCTTCCCGATTCGTGTGCTGGCCGAAATGGGCGTCAAATCCGTGCTGCTCACCAATGCAGCCGGCGGCATCAACAGCAGTTACCGTCCCGGCGATTTTATGTGTGTCACTGACCACATCAACTTCATCGGGGACAATCCCCTGCGTGGGGCGGTGGCCCCGGGGCGTCGGCGCTTCATTGACATGACTGATGCCTATAATCGTTCCCTGCGGCGCCTGTTGCAGGAAGCGGCTGATGCTGCCCAAATCCGGCTCCATCACGGGGTCTATATGGCTGTTTCCGGACCCAGCTTTGAAACACCTGCGGAAATACGGGCTTTTGCCCTGTTGGGAGCGGATGCCGTGGGGATGAGCACCGTACCGGAGACCATCGTGGCGCGGCAGTGTGGCTTGAAAGTGGCGGCGCTGGCCTGCATCACCAACCTGGCTGCCGGCCGCAACAAGGAACCGCTCTCTCATCATGAAGTGCTGGAAACCGGCAAAAGAGTGGCCCCCCAGGCCACCGCCTTGATAGAGAATTTTGTACGCCTCTACGCCAGCCGGTGATTTTGAGGGAATAGTTTGAAGGTGGTGGCTGGGGGCGGAATCGAACCGCCGATACAATTTCGGCCCCCTCGACATGCAAAAAACCCAATAAAATCAACATTTTCAAACATAGTTGACACAACAAGATGTTAGGATTATGTTAGGAGTATGGCAAGCATACATAAGTCAAACAAGTCCCGGTTCTGGATTGCAGCATGGCGGGATGCCAATGGCAAGCAATACCAGCGCAGCACCAAGTTGACCGACCACGGCAAGGCGATGCTCTTTGCAATGGAGATGGAACGCGCTGCCCGGATGGCGGACAACGGCGGACTGGTGGAAGCCCAAGCCCGCCAGATTTTGGGGGAGATGCTCAAGCGGGTGAACCCGGACGAACAGCTTAGGATGCCGACAGTTGACCGGTTCTTGAATGATTGGCTGGCGTCCAAGACAGCGGCAAAATCGCAGGCCACCGCCGCCCGATACAAGTCCACGGTTCAAGATTTCTTGGAGCACCTTGGCCGGCGCAAATTATCGCCCATAAGCGGCATCAGCCAGCGTGACGTGCAATCCTACCTCGACGCCCGATTGAAAGACGGTTGCGCCCCCGGCACGGCCATTGTGGACATCAAGACCTTGCGGGCCGCGTTTGGCCGGGCCGTCAAACAGGGCCTCATCCCGAATAATCCGGCGGACGCGGTTGACCTGCCCAAACGCAAGACCGTTGAACGCGGGACATTTTCAGGAAGTGAAATCGCGCTCTTGGTGAACGCCGCCCACGGGGAAATGAAAACGCTGGTGATGCTGGGCTACTACACCGGCCAGCGGTTGGGCGATTGCTTGGCGGTCACCTGGGATGCGGTGAACTTCGACCAAGGAACAATCTCTGTGCGGCAGGGCAAGACCGACAAGGCCGTTGTCATTCCGATGCACCCGGATTTGCGGGCGCACCTGGAAAAGCTGGCGGGCGACCAGCCCGGCCCGCTCATGCCCAAGCTGTCCAAGGTCAAAATCTCAGGCCGCCGGGGAGTGAGCCGGAAATTCTTGGAACTGGTGAACGCCGCCGGACTGGACGCCGGGCGGGCAAAGGGATTCGGCAAACGGATTGTGAACTGCCGGTCATTTCACGCCTTGCGGCACAGCTTCACGTCGGCACTCGCCAACGCTGGCGTTGCTCCTGAGTTGCGGATGAAGTTGACCGGCCATAGCAGCGAGCGCGTCCATGCTGGTTACTCGCACCATGAATTGCAGACGTTGCGCGGCGTGGTGGAAAAGCTGCCGTCCTTGACCTCCACACAACCACAATGAAAACCCCTGCCAAATCCTCACGGGGCCGCAAAGCCGGACAGGTCAAAGCCGAATCCGTTGCCGATGGATTCGACGGCTATCTGTACGGCGCACACTCCAAAAACGCGGTGGACTTGCTGAGCGAACTTGACGGCCTTCCCGGATACCGTGACTTGCTTCGCCGGATGCGCCGACATGGAGACAAAAGCCCTCAATTCATGGCCACCGCCAAACGCCGATTTCGTCAGCATTATGTGTCCCTCATGGCCCGGATGGTTGACGCGGTACGAAATCGGGACTGGCAACTCTTTCGGGACATGGCCAACCGCCTTCAATCTTTGCAGCCCGGCGAGCGTGTGGACAGAGCCGCAGACCGCGTGCGTTTCGCCCTCCATGCCGACGTTACCGCCTACCCGGAGTTGAAGAAGAAGCCAATGACCTCACCCGAAATCATGGAGCGGTTGGCATGGCGTAGCGTCAAGTGCGATGAATCCACAGCGCGGCGGGCAGCCAAGGCGGTAGGGATTAAAGTGGCTGGTGCGGGCCGTCCAAAAAAGCAGTAGGAACAGCGAGCTTCCATAATCCGGCAATTCTTTTTCACCGTGCCGGTTTTTTCCCGTCTGCGCGTGAATTAACGTGCGGACATGGCAATAAACGCTATTGATGAAACGGCGGGCGCGAGTCGCCCGAAAACCCGCAACCCCAATCCCCGCGCCCAAGCCCTCATGGCAGACCGTGAAGGCCCGCTTCCGGTTTGGGTACGCGCTCCCGTGCGCGGCCAGGAGCGGTACACCGGATTGACGCGGCCAAAGCTGTACGAGCTTTCCAACCGCAAGCTGATTGTTTCGGTGAGCATCCGGCAGCCGGGGCAGGTTCGCGGATGCCGATTGTTCAACCTGCCGTCTATCCTCGCTTACCTTGACCGCCTCACCCAAGAGGCATTGCAGGTCAACCAAGGCCAACCCACCGCCAGCGACGCGGCGGCATAGGTCACACCAGCAACTTTCACCTTGGAGCCATGAGGATGAAATCGCATGAGACCACATGATGAAAAGCCCCGGCCCCTGGATGGGGACGCGGGGAGAACTACCTGCCAGCAATTTACTGCCGCCGTGCCGCCGCGTCAAGAAAGCGGCGAACCAAGGGGCACAAAACCGGTCCCGCCGTACTTGTGGGCGAGCAAGTCGGCTCTGCGAAGAATTCGAGAGGCTCTCGACCGAGAGGGCAACGTTGCCAGCGGGCTGGCGGTGTACTTCGCGCTTTGCGAAGCCGCATCGAACGCGGGGGCCGACACTTTCGCCATCACTCACGGCGAACTCGCCGCCCTCTCTGGATTATCCCCGCGCACAGTGCGGAGTCGGCTGGCCGAACTGGCTAACATTGGGCTAATCACGGTCAGCACCCCATTGCTGAAGTGCGCGTCAACGTACACTTTGCTGGCCTTCTCCGATAGGCAACCATTGCCGAACGAGAGGCAACGGCAGAAAAAAGCATTGTTGCCGCCTTCTGAAACAACACTGAAAGAACAAAGAAAAAACGGAGAAGGAACGTTGGGCGCATCGCAAGCTGCCGGCAACACGCAAGCACCCGCCATAACCAAGCCCTGCCCCGCTGTGGCGGGGCCAGCGTCTAAAATCCCCGATGAGCAATGGCTCGACATACTGCAAAAAAGCGAACCCTACAAAGCCCTCGACGTCCGCAAAGAATATGCCCGGATGGTGACGTGGTGTTCGGTGAATGGGAAGCAACCGAGCCGCCGCCGCTTCGTGAATTGGTTGAACCGCTGCGACCGCCCAATGCAGACCGCCGCCCCGCCTGCCGTTCAAACTCCCGCCGGGCAGCCAAACGCAAGCGTCGCGCTTCTGCGTGACCAAAAAGAATTGGAGCGCATCGAAGCCGCTTTGCGAGAGGCCCGCGCTCGGTACAATGAACCGGGAGGAACTGCCGCCGATGCCGCCGATGTTCGTCGCCTCTCGAAGCGGCGGGCAGAGCTAATCGCCGCCTTGGGATTTCAAGCATGAGTGCTCCCGCCGAAAAAATCACAGTCCCGATGGAAGCCGGCACCGGCAACTTGGCGAAGTTGCAACGGGAGCTTGAAGCCCAAGGCCGCTACATTGCCATCCTGGAAGTCCGCAAAGGCTTTTGGGTTTGCACCGTCCAACCCAAGCCGCGCCCGGCCAGCCTCCAACGGGAGCTTTTTGAGAAGGGCACCGCATGAACTCCGCCATCGCCACAGGCCGCGCCGGGGGACTCGCCCGCTACAATGACCTTCCCCGGCAGCCAAACGCGCCCCGGCGGCCCGCCAGACGCCAAGGCGGCGGCTTCCTGTGGGCGGGTAAGGAATCTTTTTCCACCCTCAACGCGGCGCACGTTTCCCCCCTGGGAGCTGTGTTCTGCTGCGAAACCGAATTTTTTACGGATGTTCAGTTGACAGTGACATTCAAAATCTAATCGAAAGACCTATGCCCGAAAAACATGACCCCAGAACCATCCTGGCGCGGGAAATTGCCGCGCTGGAAAAACGCACCGAGGCCGAGTGGCAGGCCGTCGCCAACACCCGTCCGTTCTTCGCGTTCGAGCGGGACTTTCTCGCCGCCCGGACGCGGCCCGCAAGCAAAGCCGAACTGGCGCGGCTGCTGCAAATCTCGCGGCAGCACTTGAACGCCCTGGCCAAGCTGCCCGGCGCACCGGCGGACAGCCTCGACCCGGACGCCTGGCGGCAATTCATCGCGGGCCGCATCGGCGGCAAGCGCGCCAGCGACAACCGGCTGTTGCCCGTGCTCAAGGTGTGCGGCGGCGAAGCCCCTGCGCTCTGGTTTGCCGCGTGGCGCGACACCCTGCCGGAACTGCTGCGCCAGTTCTCCGAGCACGCGCTCACCGGGAAGGAAGAGGCGGACATTGCCGCGAAGCTCGCGGCGGAACTGGACTTGCGCCTGGCGCAATGGATTGCCAGCGGAACTTTTGAACGGTGGGTCTTGGAACAACTGGAAAACGGCCCAACGCAACCGGCGAGCGGCCCGGATGATGGCGGCGAGAACTGAGCGCAATGCTGGACGGCGGGTCAATCGGCTTCGATGACAACGGCCAGCCCGTGCCGACCGTCGGCCCGGACTATGGCGACGCGGACGCCCCGCCCGCCGCCGGCGAAGCCGAGGCCCGCGCCGAAGCCGCCGCCGCCGTGCGCGGCCTGCTGGACGCGCTTTGCAGCGGCGACGCCCCGCCCGCGCAAGTTGGACGCCGGGCCATCCTGCTGCGCTGGCTCCTTTGCCGCGATTGCAGCCAAGCCGCCTTGGCGGAAAAAGTGGGCGTCAGTCCGGGGCGCGTGTCGCAAATCCTAAACACGTTTTCCGCGAAAAACCGGCCTTTTTCCGCATTTTTCGGGCAAGCCGCTAAACAGCCCCCCCATAGCTAGGATGAAAAACATTCTGACCGAAGTCTTGGACGCGCTCCTGGCGGACACCCGGGCGCAAGGCAACCCGTTGCGGGCCGCGCTGCAAGCGTACAAGGCCGCGCTGGAAAACCGCGACAAGCTGGAACGCGAAAAGGCGCGGCTGACCGCCTTGCTTGCCGAAGCCGAAACCAGCACCCGCTTTGATGACCCGGAGTTTGTCCAAGCCGTGGCCGCCGCCCCCGTGCAACTGCGGATGATTACCGCGCAATTCACTGGCCATGACATGACCGGCGAACTGGCGCAGGCCACCGCCGATTTGCGGCGCGAAATCGCGGACTACGAGAACAGCCTGCTGGAACGCATGGACGCCCTGCACGCCAAAGCCCTCGCCCGGCTGACCGACAAAGCCCGCAAATCCTTTGGCATCGCCGATGACGGCCAGTGTTTTCTGTGGCTGCACGGGGAGAACCACGGGCCGTTCGAGGGGAATTGCCATCCCCCCTACGAAAAATTGACCCGCGCCGAAACCGTTGCCCGGATGGTGTTCCCGCACACCGCCATCGGCACCGCGCTCTTGAAGCTGCCGCAGAGCGCGTGCTACCGCTTCGCCGAACAGCCCGTGGAAGCCGCGCAGGGCTTGCTCGCGTGGGCGGATGCCCTGGCCAAGGTCGAGAAACTCGCCGCCGCGTTATGACCGCCGCGCTGCCAGAACTGGACGCCCCCGCCGCCGCGCTGCGCGATTCACTCGCCAAGCTCGAAAATCTGCGCGGGCAGGCCGAGGCCCTGGACGGCACCGAAGCGAAGCTGCGGGCCGCCATTGCCGCCGCCGAAATGTCCGCCGAGGTCGAGAACCTTGGGCTTGCCGCCGAGGCCGCCGCCGCCCAAATCCGCTTGCGGATGGCCGCGAACCGCCGCCAGCAACTCGCCGCCGAATTGCTCGCCGCCCGGCGCACCGTGGCCGCCGCGCTCGCCGCCTTTCATGGCGCAATGCTCGCCGCCGCCGCCGAAGCCAAAGCCGCGTTGACCGTTGCCGTTGGCCAGCGGTTGCGCCGCGCCGCGCTGGCGTTTGATGACCCGCCCGCCGCCGCCGCCGCCATTGCCCCGATGACCACGCCGGGCCGCGAACTGGAAAGAATCACCGCCAACCTTGGCCAGCTTGGCGACGCCCTGGGCGACATCGAACACCAGGGCGACGTGGCCGCCGCCTTGTTCCAAGCCGAAAACGATTTGCGCGGCCTGATGCCCGCGCTTGAAGGAAAGGAGCAACTATGAGCGGAAAAACCCATGAGAAACCGTGCGGCACCCCGGCCAGCCCGGAGAAATCGCGCACCTTGAAGTTCAGCATTCAACTGGATGACGCCGCGCCGGAACTAAGTCCGGCGCAACTGTCCAATCTGGAAAGCGTTTTGAGCGAGGCCGTCGCCCAAGAGATTGCCCGCTCCTTGCGCTTTGCGCCCAAGGTCGAATTTTACGCCTGAGAATTTGCGGCGCGTTCCCACTGCTGCCCGGCAGACGCGCCGTTCGCACCCCCGCCTGCTGCTCTCGATTTGCACGGCGGGCGGGGGCGTCCATTATGCCCAGAGTCATTTCCATTTGCGACGAAGAGGCGGAAGCCGCTGCGGAAGCCGCCCGCGCCGAAGAAGCCGCCCGCCGCTTTGCACTTCATCCACCCCCGCACCGCCCTATGACAATCAAACTCAGTCCAGCCCTAGAGGCTCGTTTCTCCGGTCAATCCCCGGAGCAAATTATCGCCTTGCTTGAAGATGCCACGGAGCGAGCTTGCCAGCCGCCCACCCCGCCCGCGCTCGCCGCCCCCGGAGCCGGAGCCGTCGCGCCGGAGGACTTCGCCGCCCTGGCCGCCCGCGTCGCGGAAATCGAAACCAAGCTCGCCGCCCTGCCCGCCGAATTTCAAAACATCGCCCGCGCCGAATTGAACCGCCTGTTGCGCGGCTAACCGGGCGGCCCACCAAGCCAGCCGAAACACCTATGCCGAAAACTCCAATCATTCCCGAAACGCTCACCCCCCAACAAGTGTTGGCCGTCGCCCGCGCCGTCGCCCCGCAGTCCGGCGCACTTGGCTTTCGCGCCCTGTACGCGGCGCACCGCAAGCTGGGCTTGTCCAAAGCCCAAGCCGTGGCCGCCGCCGTCCGCGACTGCCCGGAAGCGCACCGCGCCTGGGTGGCGTCGGGCGACCCGTCGCCCCTGTGACCGCCCGGCCCGGCCTGCGGATTTCCCGGCCCCGCCCCTGTTTCCATCCCTGCCGCGCTCGTTCCAAGGTTGGGCGCGGCCTTTCTGCCCGCCCGGCCCTTTGGGACGCGCCAGCGGGCCGCCCCGGCCCGGCGCGGGCCTGCCCAAGCCGCCCCAGCCATCGCCACGCGCCCGCCAGAACGCGCCCGCCCCTGACACCCCCGGCCCCGTCCAAGGCAAGGGCGGGCCTGCTGGGCAAGCTGGCACCCCCGGCCAGCATCCAGCGCGATTCACCCAAGGCCCGGCGCGGTTGAATTGGGGCTTTGGATTCGCCGCCGCCAACTGCCCAACCCCGCCCCAAAATCTCCCCCAAAAAACATCGCAAGACGTTGCCAGACATAAGAACACTTGTTAGGAGTGCCAAGGCTAAATCTGTTAGGAGTGCCTCCTGATTTCAGACGCCGAAAAGCGCATTATCGCCTTTATTTTCAGGGGTTTTGTGAGAAGTGGTGGCTGGGGGCGGAATCGAACCGCCGACACAAGGATTTTCAGTCCTCTGCTCTACCAACTGAGCTACCCAGCCGGAAACATCCTGCGCGCAAGCGCGGGGGTTAAGGTGCATGACGCACCGTGGTAATGCAAGCAGGAAAATCGCCTGAATCGGTTAAAAAATTTTTGGGCAGACATTCCTGTGCGTGGCGGTGTTTTATAATTGGATTTTTTCGGCCACCTGCGCCACATCTTTGTCGCCACGTCCTGAGAGGTTGATGAGGATGATTTCGTCTTTGCCCATGGAGGGAGCGCGCTGGATGGCGGCTGCGATGGCATGAGCACTTTCCAAAGCGGGGATTATGCCCTCCAGGCGCGCCAGCCGTAGGAAGGCGTCGAGGGCCTGTTCATCGGTGGCGTAGGTGTATTCGACGCGGCCCTGGTCGCGAAGCCAGGCATGCTCGGGGCCAACGGCAGCGTAGTCAAGGCCTGCCGAGACGCTGTGGGTGAGTTGTATCTGGCCAAATTCATCCTGCAGGACAAAGGAGCGCGTGCCTTGAAGGACGCCGAGGGAGCCGCCTTGGAAGCGGGCAGCATGTTTGCCGGGTTGTATGCCTTCGCCGCCGGCTTCCACACCCAACATGCGGACGGATGAATCGGACAGAAAAGGGTAGAAAAGTCCGATGGCATTGGAGCCGCCACCAACACAGGCAATCAACAGGTTGGGGAGGCGCTCCTCTTTTTCGAGGATTTGGCGGCGGGCTTCGTCGCCGATGATGCGCTGGAAGTTGCGCACCATAACGGGGTAGGGGTGTGCGCCGTAGGCGGTGCCCAGAATGTAGTGAGTGTGGCGTACATTGGTGACCCAGTCGCGCATGGCTTCGTTGATGGCTTCTTTGAGGGTGCGCTGGCCTGCGGTGACGGGCACAACCTGGGCACCCAGCATTTTCATGCGGAAGACATTCAGTCGCTGGCGTTCGCAATCGGTTTCGCCCATGTACACGACGCATTCCAGACCGAACATGGCGGCGACTGTGGCGGTGGCCACGCCGTGCTGGCCTGCGCCGGTTTCGGCGATGACTCTGCGTTTACCCATGCGCCGTGCGAGCAGGACTTGCCCGAGGGCATTGTTGATTTTGTGGGCACCGGTGTGGAGCAAATCCTCGCGTTTGAGGTAGATTTTGGGGCCGCCCAGTTCGCGGGTGAGGCGCTCGGCGTAATACAGCGGCGTGGGTCGGCCGCAGAATTCGCGCAGGTAGTATTGGAGTTCGTTTTGGAACGCCGGGTCTTGTTGGGCGCGGAAGTATTCCTCTTCAAGTTCCCGCAAGGGGTGCATGAGGGTTTCCGGCACAAATCGGCCACCGTACGGCCCAAAGTGTCCTTGGGCATCGGGTGCGGTGGCCATGGCGGCATCAATCATCATAGGAATAATTTAGGTAAAGGGGTGGACGTGGAAAAGGGAATTGTGGGTCTGTGGCGGCGGTTCAGACTTTGGGAGTTTGTTGGAGCGTTGCGGATTCCACTGTGGGCACAGGATGAGAGACGGATGACGTTCGGCACAGGAACCACCATGTCACCAAGCCGGTCAACAAAGACAATCCGGCGCCGACAAGATAAGGCAACGCCGGATGCAGCCCGTAATAAACGCCTGCAAAGACGGGCCCGGCAATGCGTGCCAGGCTGCCCATGCTTTGGGCCACTCCAAGCGTTGCGCCTTGTTCATGAGCGGAGGTCATTGCGGAGATAAGGCCGAACAAGGGGGGACGCGTGAGGCTTGCGCCAATGGAAAGTGCGCCAATGGCGGCTAGCAGCATCCACCAATCGCCACCACCGGGTGCAAACAGAGTGCGCAAACTTAAGACGGTGTGCCCCTTGATGAATGGCAGTGGCAACAGGCTGAGTCCCACGATGAAAAGGCTCACGGCAATGATGCGTGATTCCCCGAAGCGGCGGACGAGTCGTCCAATTAACCCGCCTTGGACAATGGCCCCGATGACACCGCCGAAGGCAAAAAGGATGCTGACAACTTCTGCATCTCGTGCGGTGGTGGGATCGAGCTGGAAATTGCGGCTGACCAAAAGCCCCAAAGTGGTTTCGTAACAGGTGAAACAGAATGTCGCAAAGAAGAACACCAGCACCAGCAGTCCAATTTGAGGGTGTTTCATGGTGTGCCGCCATTGTTCCCAACGGGGACGTGGAGCCACGGCATCCGGGGCGTGGCGGCTTTCGGGCAGCATGAAAAAGGCAAACAGGAAATTGGACAGGCAAAGTGCGGCGGCCACCCAACCGGGGCCAACGTGGCCGAACCATTTCAAGCTCAGAGCGCCCAACGCCGGACCGAAGATAAACCCCAGCCCGAAGGCCATGCCAATCAAACCCATGCGGCGGGAGCGTTGGTCTGGAGGGGTGATGTCGGCGATGTAGGCCTGGGCCACCGCGATGTTGGCGCCGCAAATGCCTGCAATGACACGTGACCCAAGCAGAAGGGCGATGGCTGTGGTTCCTTGAAGGGTGGAGGCCACGCCGAAGGCAGCGTATGACAGGGCCGCGCAGGCAGTGCTGCCTAGCAGCACGGGGCGGCGTCCGATGCGATCCGACAAACGGCCCCAGACCGGCACGAACAGGAATTGCATCAAAGAGTAGCTGGCCATGATCACGCCGATCATGACCTCACTGGCTTGCAGTTTCTGCCCGTAGATGGGCAGCAACGGCAAGACGATGCCGAACCCCACCAAGTCCATGAAGACCGTCAAAAAAATAATCCCCATGCCGGGAGTGTTGCGGCGATGAATGGAATGCCGTTCCATTAAGTCTGAAGTGTAGATGCAAGCGGCCAAAGCGCAAGCGTTGGGCTGGGGTGATGGGAAGGATTGTGGAGGGAGGCTCAGACAAGAATGTCTGCGTCACATTGGTTTGAGCGGACAGGAATGTCTGCGTCAGTAGTTTTCGGACAGTTGTTCGTTGAATTTTACGGTTTTTACGGGGATGTTCGTTGTGTATGCAACGATGCGCAGGGTTCTTGGGGCAGGCATGGGGTAAAATCATCCTGCTGTTGGCCTGTTGTTCAGGCGGATGGTTAAATGCCCAGGGCACCAATGAGTCATTAAGGATTCAATGGGGAGGTGCGGGCCCCACTTCGGTGGTGTTGGTGGCGCGCGATGTCCTCTGGCATTACCGCCCGGGGACTAATGCACCGCAGTCGGACTGGAAAACGGTGGCGGACGAGCAATTAACGGGCGGGTGGACTGTGGGGCGTGGCGGGTTTGGATTTGGGGACCCCGGAATTGCAGGTGAGAACACCACGTTAAATTTGGCCAATGTCAGTTCCACGTTGTACATACGCCATACTTTCAAAGTTACCCAACCGCCAGACCCCGCGGCTCTGGTGCGGCTGGTGGTGGATTACGATGACGGTTTTGTGGCGTATTTGGACGGCGTTGAGATTGCGCGAGGCAATTTGACGAATGGAGTGGGGGAGGCAGTGTTGCACACCGCCACCACGGGCGGGCGCAGTCACGAGGCTTCTTGCTGCAATCCACCTACTCACCCGCCGGAAGTTTTTACCGTGGGCACAGCCGGACAACTGATGCCGGTCGGTGATCATGTATTGGCCATCATTGGAGTCAACCAGGCCATCAACAGCTCGGACATGCACTTGATAGCAGAATTACGGCTGGAGCCGGCAACAGGAATCGAAGTGCACGGTGATTTTCTGAGTATTGTGCAGACCAATGTGTTGAAGATTTCGGGGCGACAGCAAGGGACAGCGACCAAGTGGGTGGTGGTCAATGGGGATGATGCGGTGGGGCCGGGGGTGCCGGAAGACTGGCAGGCTTCGGTGCCGCTTTCGGCAGGAGTCAACCGGCTGAATGTTCAGTTGTTGGATGAGGCAGGGCAGGTTTTGGCTGATACCAACCGGCTGGTAATCGTGAGAAGCAACGAAATAGCGGTTGGAGGCACTTTGCCAAGTAACACGGTTTGGAGCGAGGGGAGTGTTGTGCGTCTGACGAATGACGTGGTGATACCGCCCAGAGGCAGTTTGGTGATCGAGCCGGCAGTGGTGGTTTTGGTTGGAAATGGCGTGGAGGTGCGCGGCACTAATGTCGCGGTGACAGCCCAAGGGACGGAGGGACAACCCGTCCTTTGGTTGCCGGCGGATGGAAGCAACACCAATTGGGGCGGGATTTCGCTTTCCGGCACCAACACCATCTTGCAATGGCATCATGGGGAAATGCTGGGGGGATATGTGGAATTGCGCGATGGAGCTCACGGGGTGTTGGAGGATGTTTATCTGCACGACTACTACGGCTCCAGTCCTCCGATTGTCCAGACGGTAGGCACGCCGAATGAGGTCACCATCGAACTGCGCCGTTGTCATGTGGCCCGATATCATGAGCTGTTGCTTCGTCTGAGCCATGTCATCATTGAAGATTGTCTTTTGGAATACCTTGATTACAGCGGGGACGGGATTGATTTTGACGGGGCACGGCCCGGTTCGCGGATTGTCCGCACCACGGTGCGTCGGGGCAATATTTACAACACCGATGCGTTGGATTTGGGCGAATATTCGCCCACGGAACCTTCGCGTGGTGTGTTGGTGGCGGATTGTTTGCTGCATGACTTTGTGGACAAGGGCGTGAGCATGGGGGCGTATGTGGAAGTGACCGTGAGCAACTGTGTCATCTACAATGTGGAATCCGGCATTTCGGTCAAAGACAGCTCCTTGGCGGCTGTTTATCAAACCACGGTGGCTTCTGCGGATTATGGGATTCGTAATTACAACAAGGCCAACACCAATGCCCAGACCGGCGGCGGCTCGATTACCAGTTCGTGGAACAACATTTTCTGGGATTTGAACATTGGAAGTGTTTCGTTGTTGAATGGTTCAACCTTGGAGGCGGAATACTCGAATTTCCAAAACACCAACTGGCCTGGCACAGGAAATGTGTCTGTGGACCCGATGTTTGTGGATGCGGCCCGTCGGAATTACCGGCTGGCGACGAATTCCCCTTTGCTTGCGGCGGGCCGTGACCAAAAGCCGATGGGGGCGATCTATCCGGTGGGAGGCATTCCTGCTGCGCCGCAACGATTGGCGGCTGTGCCGACAGTGTCGGGTTCGGTTTTATTGCGTTGGTTGGACGATGCAGACAACGAAGATGCGTTTGAAGTTCAACGATCTTTTGACAGACAAGTTTGGCACACGCTGGGGACATCAGGGGCGGATGTGGCCGAGTTTGAAGATGCGACCCCCGCCAGAAATGCTCGGATATACTACAGGGTGAGGGCGGTCAATAGTTCCGGCAATTCTCCTTGGTCAGGGGTGGCGGGTGCTTTGATCCTCGGAGCACCTGCCTTGGGGGACTTCCGATCCCTTCCAGACGGAGGCTTGGCTTTTGCGGTGGAAGCTCCGAGGGGGACGCAAATCGTATTGGAAGGTTCAGAGGATTTGAAGGGTTGGCATCCCTTGATGACAACCAATGCCCCGGGCGGATTGTTGGAACTGAGTGATCCGGAGGCATTGCTTCCTCCGCAGAGATTTTATCGGGTGCGATTGGTACGTTGACGCTTTTTTCCCGGCGGTGCCGGCCCGGGGGTGGTGATTGCTTTTAGTCTGGCGGTGCTATAATTTGAACGCCGCACACAACTTGGGCATGGAACGGAGCGATGCGGAATTGATTGCCGCGGTGTTGAAAGGGGACACCGAGAGTTTCGCGCCGTTGGTGGCCAGGTACAGCCCGCGGGTGTTTGCAACGGCCCGCCGGTATGCCCGCAAGGAAAGCGAGGTGGAAGATATTGCACAGGAGGTCTGGGTGCGTGCGTTTCAAAAGTTGTCCAGTTATCGGGGGGAGGCCCCTTTTGAACATTGGTTGATGCGGTTGACTGTCCGGGTTTGCTACGATTTTTTGCGGGAACACCAACGCAACCGTGAAACCTCCCTGACAGAATTAACCGAAGACCAGGACGACTGGCTGGAACGATTCAACCAAGACCCTGCAGGGGCGGACAGTGGGGCACAGGCGGCCAAGGAATTGATTGAGAAGGTCTTGGAGCAGCTTTCGCCGGCGGCACGGCTGGTGATTACGCTGTTGGAAATTGAGGAGCGTTCGGTCAAGGAAATTGCCAAAATGACCGGCTGGTCGGTTTCCTTGGTGAAGGTCCGGGCTTTTCGTGCACGCCGTGAGATGCGCAAAGTGTTGGAACGAATGGCACGTGACAAATACTATTGAGTCCACTACAAATGCCCTGTAACTTTTGTCCGGGGCTTGCCGTCTGATACCTTGGCAGGCTTATGCAATACGAGGCACTGGAAAAGAAACTACTCGCCGCCGCCCGAAGCCACCCGCCGGGCGACCAGGTGCCGTATGCTTTTGAACAACGAGTCATGGCCCGGCTGAAGAAGAAACAGCAGCCGGACTTTATGGGTATTTGGGCCCAATGGCTGTGGCGTGCGGCCTTGTCGAGCCTGCTCGTCACTCTGCTGGCCGGCTTGTGGGCGCTGACACCTCCCTCCCAACCGACAACCGGCGCCTACGCCGACGATTTTGAAAGCTTGGTGTACGCCGGGCTGAACGAAATTAGCGACAGCCGGTGAAGACATGGAAGGTCATTCTGGCGGCAGCGGTCATTTTTGTGGCCGGCCTGTTGACTGGTGCGGTGGTGGTTTGGAAAGCGCGCCCAGTCTCCACACGACCTGTAGCACGCGGCAACACCAACGCCCCAAGTCCATGGTTCATCCATCGACCCGAGTTCGTGGAGGTGATGAAAAAAGAATTGTCGCTGACGCCTGAGCAGGCCGACAAAATCGCCGCCGCCGTTCGGACCAGCCGCCAACGCACGGATTTTCTTTGGGAAATGCTCAAGGAACCCCTTCAGGAGGAGCTTTATCTGCTCAAGCAAAACATATTGGCCGTTCTTGAGCCGGAGCAACAAAAGAAATTTGAGGAACTCATCAAGCCCCGCCCGCCCCGCTGGCCTGGAGAACAGGACAAACGCTGGAGAGGCGATCGTGACGATCGAGGACGTCCTCCAGGCCCACCACCTCAGGGCGGTATGGGCAATCCCAATGAAAACCAAAGGCGTCCGGGCGGCCCTCCACCTTGGGGAGCACCTCCTGGAGGCCCCGTTCCACCACCCTCCGGCAAGCCTGCAGCTCCGCCGTCGGCACCAACCGGCGGACGGTAAAATTAATCGCGGCCTGCGGCAGCGAGGAAGGGTTTGATTTCGCGCATCAACCTTCCGAAGTGGTCAAAGGTGAGCTGCTGCGCGCCGTCGCTCCAAGCCTCCGCCGGATTGGGGTGCACCTCCAACAACAAGCCGTCGGCGCCCATCGCCACCGCCCCTTTGCAGAGGGACATCACCAAATCCGCCCGACCGCAGCCTTGGCTGGGATCAATAACGATGGGACAATGGGACTCATTCTTGATGATGGGGATGGTGGACAAGTCCAAGGTGTTGCGGGTGTAGGTTTCAAAAGTGCGGATACCCCGCTCGCAGAAGATAAGGTTGGGATTTTCATTCGCCAGGATGTATTCCCCGGCAAGCAACCATTCCTCGATGCGCATGGATAACCCGCGTTTCAACAGGACCGGTTTGCGCGTGCGCGCTGCGGCAATGAGTAATTGGAAGTTTTGGGCATTTCGGGTGCCGATTTGCAAAATATCCGCGTACTCGGCCACCAAATCCACATGCTGCTCGCTGAGCAGTTCGGTGACAATGGGCAGGCCGGTTTCCTCGCGCGCCTTGGCCAGGAGCTTGAGGCCTTTTTCACCCAAGCCTTGGAATTCGTAAGGGCTTGTGCGCGGCTTGAAGGCCCCCCCTCGCAGGACGGTGGCCCCCGCCTGCTTGACCACCTTGGCGGTGGCCATCAACTGCTTCTCACTTTCCACCGAGCAGGGGCCCGCCATGACATGGAATTTGCGGCCACCAATACTGACTTGGCGGTTGATTTTGACGGTGGAATTCGAAGGATGCGCCTCCCGGCTGACAAGTTTATATCGCTTTTGGACGGGCATGACGCTCTCGACCTGCGGCCAAGCCGTAAGCGTTTCCAAGGAGGCATGGGTGCGCTCGTCGCCGATGGCGCCGATGACCGTCCGGGCCACACCGCGCATGACATGGGGTTCATACCCGAGCTTTTGGATTTCCTTGAGGACCGCCTCTTCCTGACGCCGGGTGATGTTGGGTTTGAGAACAATGATCATATGGTTTTCTGGGCTTGTTGCTTAAAAAAAAACAAACCGCAGGAGGGCTTCCTGCGGCTGAAAAACTGACCCTGAAACGTTGGCAGCTTCAAACGCAGGTGCCCGGGTGGAAATACCACCCGTACCACGCGTCATTAAATCGAAAGCTGCTCACGTTCACGGCGACTAATCTAACGGCCTGCCCATGTCCGTCAAACAAAAAAATTGCTTTTATGACCGGCGCAACAGTTTTGAAGTACGACACTGGTTTGAAAGTTTGCATGGAGTGTTCTGTCAAAATTTGCCATGAGAGCGCATTTGGTGCGATTCACGTTTGACAAGCCAAGGGGCTTTGTGGAAATTTTGGGTCTGCGGGCTGCGGTTGCCAGAGTAGCTCAGGGGTAGAGCAGGGGACTCATAAGCCCTTGGTCGGGGGTTCAATTCCCTCCTCTGGCACCAACCCCAAGCCGCTTGCAATGCCTTGTTTCAATTGCTCCCCTCGTGGATAAGGTGAACGCAGTTTCTTTCGGCAGCCGTCGCTTCAATCTCGGATGATTGTCTCCAAAAACTCAACCTCTTGGTCCAAATAGAATGATGGCTGTGCCGATGAGGCAGATGGCTGACCCCAGGAGATCCCAACGGTCAGGGTGAAAAGGAAGAAAGCACGGATCATACGCTGACGCTAAAGGTAGATAAACCTTGTCAATTCGCCACAGAAAATAATGGGTCAACCGAATACCGCTTGTTGGATGAGTTCCGCGGTTTTCCTTTTTGGAGATGGGCTTTTGAAATGGTCGGGGCGGTGCGATTTGAACGCACGACCTTCTGAACCCCATTCAGACGCGCTACCAAGCTACGCTACGCCCCGACACGTTCCGACGTTTGTGGAGGAACGTCAAACGCGGGGACACTTTAAGCTGGGCGGGCCGAGGATTTCAACTGTTCTTTTAGATTTTTCGTTGGGCGAAGCTGCGGGCGGGGTGCTGCGGGGGGTGGGGTTGGTGTGCTTGCTTCGGCCCGCGGGCGGCGGTAATCTGAGGGTATGGACTGGCAAACAATTGTAGTCGTGGCGGCGGCTGTGGTGGCGGTGTTGGTGTGGAAAAGCTTGGGCTTGGTAAGCGCTCGCAAGGCGCTGGAGCTGCTGAAAAGCGGTGCCAAGGTCATTGATGTGCGCACCCCTGAAGAGTTCCGTCGGGATCATTTGCCCGGGGCGGTGAATGTGCCGTTGCACGAGGTGGACGAAGAGATTGGGAAGGTGGCTCCGGATAAGGCGCAGCCATTGTTACTGCATTGTCTAAGTGGCGGGCGCAGCGGTATTGCGGCGCGGCGATTGCGCCAGATGGGTTATCAGCAGGTTTATAATTTGGGTGGTTATTCGCGTGCAGCACGGGTTGTGCGACAGCATCGCGGGGGGTAAAGGTTTTTATGGGCCGGGGCGCGGAGGATGGGTGAAGCGGACTTCGGTGGGGATGCCCAAGCGGGCGGTGAATTCGGCTTCAACTTCGTATTGAAGTTTTTGGAGGAACCAAATCGTATCGGCAAAGAGGTCTGGGGTGAGGGCCACTTTGACGATGACGCGGCCTGCTGTGATTTCAAGGGAGAAAGGATGGCCGGCAAGGCGGGTGTGGTTGAGGACTTCGGCAATTTGGTTTTCGTAGAGGGGTTCTTCGTTGACGGATAATCGCCCGTCCAAGCGTTCACCAGGTTCGAGGATGACGCCGGTGCGGCCGCAGGGGCAGCGGTCCTGTCGGAGACGGGCGGCCACCCGGGTGCGGTATCGCAGCAGGGGTAGAGCTTCGCGGCAAAGGGTAGTGATGACGAGTTCGCCGTCGCAAACTTCAACCAGGAATTGATCTTCATGAACATGGAAATGACCGGCCTCACATTCCACGCAGAGGCCCGGGTCTAGGACTTCGCCCAAACCAAAATTGCAGTGTGCCACGGCGAAGAGGCCGGCGGCAATTTGTTCCCGTAAGGGAGGCGGCACGGGACGAGATAGCAAGACCGCGCGGAGGTGGAGGCTTTGAGCGTCGGTGTGATTGCGGTCAAGGCGCTGGATAAGGTCGAGGGCGTGAGTGGGGGTGGTGATAAGAACGGTGGGGCGGTAGTTTTGGAGCATGGCCACCTGGTAATCAGCATGGGCCGGGTCTTCTGCAATGACGGAGGCCCCCAACAGTTCCGCTCCGAGGACGTAGCCCGATGCGTGAGGGAAAAGGCCGCTGCCAAGGGAAAGTTGGACAACGTCGTTTGCTGTGACGCCGCAGGCGGCCAACTGCCGGGCGACGAGGCGCCCCCATTGTTGGAGGTCGCCCCGGGTGTGGCCGATGACGACAGGGCGCCCGCTCGGGCCCACGGTGGTGTGGAGGCGTATGACCTCGCGCAAGGGAAAAGCAAACATGCCGTAGGGAAAACTGTCGGCGAGTTCCTCCGGAGTGGTGAAGGGGAGGCGGGCGAGGGCGGCGAGGTCGGGTGCGCGCAGGTCGCCGAGTTTTTCGCGGTAGCGTCGGACGTTGCGGCGCAGGCGGGCCAGGAGGGCTTGAAGGCGTTCGAGCTGGAGTTGCTCCAGTTCGGGGCGCGGCATGGTTTCGTATCGGGGTTCAAAGGGTTTCATGCGGGGGAATCTTCATGGCCTTTGCCGAGGTAGGCACGTTGTACTTCCGGGTGATGGGCCAAATCGGCGGCGCGGCCTTCGAGCAGGATTTCGCCGTTTTCGAGGACATAGGCGCGGTCGGCCACTTCGAGGGTGGCTCTGGCGTTTTGTTCCACCAGAAGGACGGTCAGGCCGGCGTCGCGCAACTTCAAGATTTCTTGAAAGACTTCGCGGACCATCAACGGGGCCAGTCCCATCGAGGGTTCGTCCAAAAGGAGCAGGCGCGGGCGGGCCATGAGGGCGCGGGCGATGGCGAGCATTTGTTGTTCGCCGCCGGAGAGTGTGCCGGCGACTTGAGACAATCTTTCGTGCAGCCGCGGGAAGCGCTCCAGGACCAGGTCGAGTTGTAGGCGGCGGTCGGGATTGTGGTAGCCGCCCAGCAGGAGGTTTTCCCGGACGGTCATTTCGGAAAAAATCATCTTGCCTTCGGGCACCATGACGACGCCGTTGCTGACGCCGCGCCAGGCTGGTTGACCGCGGATGGAGCGGCCGTCCACACGCACTTCTCCATCCCATATTGGCAGGAGGCCCGCCAAGGCGCGGAGGAGGGAGGTTTTGCCGGCGCCGTTGGCACCGAGAAGCCCCACGATTTCTCCGGCACAGACGTGGAGGCTCACGCCGTGGATGACTTGCAAGCTGCCGTGACCGCAGCGCAGGTTTTTAACTTGCAGCAGCATGATCGGCTTCCTGGCCCAGGTAAACGCCCACAACTTTGGGGTCCCGGCGGATGATGGCCGGCGGACCTTCGGCAATGGGCGCGCCAAAGTGCAATACCAACAGGTCATCGGCCAGGTTCATGACGAGGGGAATGTCGTGTTCGACAAGCAGGACGGTTATGCCCCGCTCGCGAATTTTTTTGATGAGGTCGGCCAAAACCATTTTTTCGGCGGGCGTCAAACCGCTGGCTGGTTCATCCAAAAGAAGAAGTGAGGGACGGGCAGCCAGGGCACGGGCCAGCTCCACCATGCGACGCTGACCGAAAGCCAGGGCGCTGGCGGGACGCAATGCCCAAGATTCAAGGCCCAGCCATTGAAGTTGTTCAAGGGCCTGCTGGCGGATGGCGCGTTCCTCGCGGCGCATGGAAGGCAGGCGCAGGGCGCAAGCTGCGAATTCATGCCGCGTATGTGCGTGGCACCCCACCATCACATTCTCAAGCACATTAAGACGCGGGAAAAGACTGGGGTTTTGGAAAGTGCGTGCAATGCCCAATCGGGCAATGCGAAAAGGAGGCCAACCGGTGATGTTGCGGCCTTGAAAATAGACCTCGCCGGAATCCGGCTGGAGCAGGCCGGAGATGAGGTTGAAGAGTGTGGTTTTGCCGGCGCCATTGGGGCCAATCAAGCCTTTGATGCTGCCCGGCTCGATGCTCAAATTCACGTCGTTGACGGCCACAAGACCGCCAAAGCTGCGGCGGAGTCGGCGCGCCTCAAGCAGTGGCATCGGCGCCCTCCTTTCCGTGGCTGAACCGGGACTTCAGCCGCAGCAACCATTGGCCCAAGGGACGCAGCGGCCCCTCGGGTGCCAATGAAACAATGAGGATTAAAACTCCGCCAAAGACCGCGTGGTCCAAACTGCCAAACCATCCGCGAAGGGAACAGAAGTTCAAAGTCGTGCTGATGGTGGTGACCCCCCACAGGCTCGACAGACCACCGGCGGCGGCCAATGCAACGTAGCGCACTGATTTGAGGGCCCCCGCTTCCGAAGGCGCAATGCCCCCGGCATAATGGGTAAAGCAGACTCCGGCCAAAGCCGCCAGGAGGGCGCTGGCCACGAAGGTTTTGAGTTTGTAGCGTGCGGTGTCAATGCCGGCGGCGTTGGCGGCGGTTTCGCGGTCGTGAATGGCCTGTAAAGCCCGGCCAACACGGGAATGGACCCAGTTGCGCAACAGCAACAAAGTGAGCACCAAAAGACCCGCGGCCAGGTAGTAATTTTGGATACGCAGTGCAGCACGTCCCCCCAAGGTCAGGCCAAAAGGCAAGGACCACGGAGGGACATTGGTCAAGCCGTCGGCGGCACCGAGGCTGGAGGAACCTACAATGATTTTGCTGATAATCAGCCCGAAGCCCAGGGTGGCCATGGCCAGGTAATGGCCACGGAGCCGCAAGGCTGGATAACCAATTAACAGCGCCACAACCAAGGTCAACCCCAGTGCCATCAGACAGCCGGCCCACGGTTGGCCGGTAAGAATTGGGTTGCCATATAAATCGGTGCGTTCCTGCAAAGCCCCCACGTTGCGCAGGATGGCTACCCATGATGAATTGCCGGCGCTGGAAAAGTTGTGTGTGGTGAACCATGCCGCGGTGTAGCCGCCCATGGCAAAAAACGCGCCGTGCCCCAGCGAAACTTGACCGGCAAAGCCCATCAACAGGCACAGTCCCAGCACCACGATGGTGTAATAAAGAGACATGGTGAGCTGGGTCAGCCAGAAGTCCTTTCCCGCAAGCCGCAGGACGAGTTGGAGAAGGACCAGCCCCGCCATCAAACCCAAGTAGGGTGCGATTTTTTTAAGAACATGCATCAATGTTCGCGCACGCTTTCCCCCGCGGGTTTCCCCCATAAACCGTGGGGCCGAATGAAGAGGACCGCCAGCAGCACTGCAAAAGCGGTCACATCGTTGTAAGCCGCAGGAAGCACACTGACGCTGGCGGCTTCCAAAATACCCACCAGGAGGCCGCCCACCAAGGCTGCGGTGGGATTGCCCAAGCCGCCGAGGATGGCGGCGGCAAAACCTTTGATGGCCAAGGGGGCCCCCATTTCATAGTGGGTCATGGTAATGGGGGAAATGACGCAGCCGGCCAGCGCGCCGAGGCCCGCACTCAATCCAAAGGCCAGTGTGCGCATGTTGTTCAAATTGATGCCGGCCAGCATGGCGGCTTCGGGTTGGGCGGAGCAGGCGCGCATGGCCTGGCCGGTGAGGGTCCGACGCAGGAAAAGGTGCAGCGCCAGCACCGCCAGCCCCACCGTGCCCAAGACCCATAGCACCTGCGGCGAAATGGAGGCCCCTGCTAATTGAATGGAGGAGGCTTCGTTGCCGGTGAAATAGGGCAGCGAGCGCACTTTCTCATCCCAAATATGCAGGGCGGCTTCCTGAATGACGATGGACAGACCGATGGTGATGATGACGAGGTGAAGGACAGAGTGCCGTCGCAACCGCCGGAAAAACACCAGCTCCAGAGCGCATCCTACAATGGTCACCAGCAGCACCGCTCCGGTGACGGCGACTGGCAGGGGTACAAAGGCCGCCAGGGTCACCGCCACCATGCCGCCAAGCATGACGAATTCACCCTGGGCAAAGTTCAGCACGCCGGTGGCGCTGTAAATCAGGTTAAAACCAATCGCCACCACTGCATAAATGCTGCCCTTGGTGATGCCGGAGAGCAGGTATTGGAGCGCCAGATGGTCTGCGTCCATGCCGTCGTCAGTATGCCCTGCCTCCGTCAGGGTTTGTAAATGGTAAATTTGCCGTCCTTGACGGTCAGCATTTCAAAGGCATCCAGTCCCAGCCCGCCGTGGTCCATGGGGGAGAAACTGAAGGTGCCAGTGACGCCGACGAAATTCTTCAGTTTTTCAAGGGCGTCGCGCACCTTGGCGGGATCGGTGCTTTGAGCGCGGCGGACTCCTTCGATGACCAGCATCAGGGCGTCGTGAGCATATCCGCCAAAGGCGCTGGCCTCTTCCTTGAATTGAGTTTCATAGTCTTTGAGATAGGCGGTCAGGACGGCTTTTTGAGGATGGCTGTCAGGCAATTCATGGGCCACCAACAAGCGGCTGGCAGGGAACAGAATGCCCTCAGCCGCCACGCCAGCCTGCTCTACGTACTTGCGGTTGCCAAAGCCGTGGCTCTGATACAAGGGGATGTTCATGCCGAGTTGCCGCATATTCTTGGCGACGATGGATTGAGCAGGAACAATGCTCCAATTGACCACGGCCTGCACGCCGGCGGCGCTCTTTACCTTGGTCAAAATGTCGGTCAGATCGGTGGCCTGTTTGTCATAGACCTCATTGGCCACGATTTCCAACCCCGCAGCCTTGGCCGCATCCTCCAATTGTTTTTTGCCCGCGACACCAAAACCGTCGTTGCTTGTAAGGATGGCGATGCGGGAGATGTTTTTGTCCCTCATGTGCCGGTAAATCCAAGCGATGGCCGCGCTGTCGTTTTGGGCCGTCTTGAAGACGTATTTGGCCACAGGTTTGACAATCACCTCCGCGGCAGCGCAGGAGATGAGGAGGGTCTGGTTTTCCTCGCACAGATTTTTGATTTGCATGGTTTCGCCACTGGTGGAAGGGCCGATGATGGCCAGGACGCGCTCCTCCTCAATCAGCTGACGGGCAAAGGAAACGGTTTTTTCCGGGCTTCCGGCAGTGTCTTTAATGATGAGTTGGATTTTACGGCCGTCCACACCGCCCGCAGCATTTATTTTGTCGGCAATCATTTGAGCGGTCTTGGCCTCGGGAGCGCCGAGAAAGGCGGCGGGGCCTGTGACGGAGAACAGGGCGCCGACTTTGATGACGTTGTCACGTGGGGCGGCAGCGAGGGGAAGGGAGGAGAGGGCGGCGAGGGCGAGGCAGCACAACTGGCCTGCGAGAATTTTGCTAATTATATTCATAAGTGCTTTTAATTGATGGTTTGGACAAGGCAAATTTACCTAATCCATCACCGCCCCTTGTATAATCCATAGCCCTTGCCGTCAAGCCGGACTATGAGGGTCATTGAAAAGCCCGAGGCATTGGAATGGAACAAAAACTTGCATTTTTTGGTGAGTGTTTTTGGGGGTGGAGGTTTGGTTGGGTGTAACCACTATGCCTGCCGTTTACGAACTGATGCGGGATTGGTGGCGGTTGAAGACCCTGCTGAGTCGGCTGGTGATTAAAATGTCAGGCGGTGGTTGCGCACAGCCGGCAGTTTAACTACGCTTGCCAGTCAGATGACACAACCCGGCAGCGTCTGGCTGCAAGCTGTATGAGTCAAACTATCTTTGAAAAAATCGCGTCGCGGAAAATCCCGGCGGACCTCGTCTATGAGGACGAGCCGGTGGTCGCTTTCCGCGAAATCCACCTGCAAGCACCCCCCCCATGTATTAATCGTGCCGCACAAGCCGATTTCGCACTTCAACGAGGCCGCGGAGTTGGCGCGGTGGCTGGGCTTGGACTCTGGGTTGAAGTCATGAAACTGCTCTCCTGCCCTGTCCGCATTTTCTATCGGGCTGGCACGGCGTCTGCCGTGGCGTTGTTGGTTTTGGGCGGCCTCCTTGGCGCTGCTGCGCCGGCCACTCCGCCGCGTCCCTATCCGCAACCCGACGGCCAAGGTGGTTTGACCTATCAGGGCCGGCCTTTGCGCGCGGTGGGCGTTAATTACTTTGATTGCTTCCTGCGGGTTCTGCACGATCCCAGTAATACCACCTACGAGGCTGGTTTTGCGGCGCTCAACGCCCGCGGCATTCCCTTTGCCCGGTTTTGCGCCACCGGTTTTTGGCCGCGCGATCTCCTGCTCTATCAAACAAACCGCGCCGAGTATTTCCGGCGCTTGGACGCCGTGGTGGCGAGCGCCCGGCGTCATGGCATTGGTTTGATTCCCTCCCTGTTTTGGCATTATGCCTGTGTCCCGGACTTGGTCGGCGAACCGGTGGATCAATGGGGCAACGAAAACAGCCGCACGCACGCCTGGATGCGCGAGTACACCCGCGAGGTGGTCAGCCGGTACCGCAACCAACCGCATGTATGGGCCTGGGAATTTGGCAACGAGTTTGCCCTGCAAGGCTGTTTGCCCAACGCCGCGCAGCACCGCGCCCCCATCCATCCTTCGCTCGGCACCGCTACCTCCCGCAGCGCGCGAGACGATCTCACCTTTGCCATGATACGCACGGCCTACGCGGCCTTTGCCCGCGAAGTGCGCCAGCTTGATCCGCACCGGTTGATCCTTACCGGGGACAGCCTGCCGCGTCCCAGCGCCTGGCATCAGGAGCAGGAAAATTCCTGGAAATCCGATTCGCAGGATCAATTTACCGCGATCTTTCGCAGCCTTAATCCAGAGCCCATCAACACCCTGAGCGCCCACGTTTATGAAAAAGACTGGAGTCGGCTCGCTTGGGCGGCGGAGGCCGCGCGGTTGGAGCGCAAACCGTTGGTGGTCGGCGAGTTTGGCTTCCCCGGAGATCCACCCAATGCCAGGACCCTATTTGCCGAACAATTGGACACGCTCCATCGGCTGGCCGTGCCGTTAGCGGCGCTGTGGGTGTATGATTTTCCCTCCCAGCCGGAGTACACCGTCACTGCCGAAAATGCGCGCGGCTGGAAATTGGACGCGCTGGCCGCCGCCAATTGGCGCGCCGCCGGCGTCACCAATCTGCCGGCTCTGGCATTTGCCGATCGTTCCCGCCTGGGCCGGCCCTACGCGAAGGACCCCAGTGTGGTCCGCTTCGGAGGCCGTTATCTGATGTACTTTTCCCTGCCCCCGTTCGCGCCGGAGCTGGCCCCAGCCAACGCGCCGAGGGGCTGGAGCATTGGCATCGCGGAAAGCCGTGACCTGCGGAATTGGCGCAAAGTGGGCGAACTGTGGCCGGAACAGGAATGCGAGCAGAATGGCCTGTGCGCTCCTGGCGCCCGCGTGCTCAACGGCCAGGTGCATTTGTTTTATCAAACCTACGGTAACGGCCCGCGTGATGCTCTTTGCCACGCGGTGTCCGACGACGGCTTGCGGTTTCGTCGCAATCCCACCAACCCGATATTCCGGCCCACCGGCGCGTGGAATAATGGCCGGGCCATTGACGCGGAGGTTATTCCTTGGGGGGATCAATTGCTGCTGTACTACGCCACGCGGGATCCCACCGGACGGACTCAGATGCTGGGCGTGGCCAGCGCGGACTTGCGCGGCAACTATCAGCGCGACGGCTGGCGGCAACTGGGCGATGGCCCGATATTGCGGCCGGAACTGCCATGGGAAACCCGTTGCATTGAGGCGCCCACTCTGGTCCAACGCGGCGATACCTTGGTGATGTTTTACGCGGGTGGTTACAATAACGATCCGCAACAGGTGGGCGTGGCCACCAGCCGCGACGGCGTGCGCTGGGAACGGCTGACAGACCAACCCTTCCTGCGCCATGGCGCGCCCGGGGCATGGAACAGCAGTGAGAGCGGCCATCCCGGCGCCATGGTGGACGACGACGGTCGCACTTATCTATTTTACCAAGGCAACCCGGACAAAGGCCGCACCTGGCTCATCTCGGTGGTGGAGGTGGAGTGGGAGGGAATCCGTCCATTGCAAAAACCCTGATTCAGATTCGCCGCGGCAGTCCGGGACAACGCCCATGCACGGTGGCTCGAAAATATTCCCCTTTCGCAGTGAGATCGGTTGGACAGCCGTTCTGCGTATGTCTCGAAGGTATTAACGTATTATCCGTTGCGCAAACGAGCGAAAAGGTCAGGGGATGACACGGAGTCTGGATGTTAAGCACCGGCCCTGCCGCTGGAGAGCATTTCAGAGACTTTAATGGGGAGGTCGACCAGGTCTTCCTGCCACATCAGGCAGCCGCCATAATGACGGGCTTTTTGCTCCTGGCTGCGGATGATGTCGGCGGCGTTGGCGCGGTTGAATTCATTGCGATGGCGGTGGATGTAGAGGACCCATTGGCCGAAGAGGCGGCCAATCTGCCGGGTGCGGGCATATTGCTCCTCGATCAAATCGGCCAGGTCGTTTAGTTCCACATTGCTTTTGCACTCCAGGACAAGGAAACGGCCGTCGGCGGCCATCATGAGGTCCAATTCGACGATGCGCCCGGTTTCCCCGGGATTCAGCACCACGTGCCATGCCACATCGTCCACGGCACTGCGGGATTTGATTTGGTCCCAAAGGAAAACTTCCAGAAATGTGGCGCGCAGGAAGGCGGCATTTTGCTGTTGCGGGCTTTGGAGGTAAAAGGGATGGAGCAGGGTCTCGGTGGCGAGGAAGTACTCTCTGGGGTTTGGGCCTGGTTGAATCAAACGTGCTTTGACAAGGGCATGAAGGAAGTTGCCGTCCAATGACCGGGGGCGGTAGGGCTGGTTTTCAGCTTCGGCGAGCCGGTAGAGATCGGTGCGCTCGTTGGTGTTGGTATCGAGGATGAACGTGGCAGCACGGACAAGGGCCGGGTCAGGGGTACAACGGCGGCGGTATTCTTGAAAAGTTTCGGCGCCTTCCACGCGATGGCCACCGGCACAAAGATAGACCAGGACGTTCAAGTTGAGCGCGGCAGAGTCAATCAACTCGGTGCGGCGGGTGTGGGTTTCGAGGTCTTCAAACAAGATTTGGCGGGCGGCGGTATTGACGTAAAGTGATTTGAGTTTCAGTTCCTCGGCCATCCGGCGGGCGGCGAAACTCATGATTTTGGTGCCACCGGTCCAGTTCACGAGGAGTTTGGGATGGGCGGACATGGCCTGCCGCAGGGTTTGCAGGCAGTCTTCCATGTCAAAGGGCAAAACTTGGACGGCGGGTAGCAGCCGCGCATTGGAGCCTGCGGCGCGAAGAGCGCGCTCAAAACTTTCCACCTGGGTTTGGGTTTGCTCGGTGACGACAGGAATAACGGATTCACTGGCGGCGTGGAGGACACCGATAACATTAGGCATGATCTCTCCGCTCATGAGGCAGAGCTGGGTGGGAGGATATATTTCCTGCCTGTGACGGAGAACCGTTGTGCTCATGAATTCATTTTAACTTCCACCGCTAAGACCGGCAAGTTCATTCGGATTGATTGTCCTGCGAAGTGCCGCTGGATGCAGTTTCAGATGGAGGAGGGGTTTGTGAAATGCGCTGCCATTGTGTGCGCGCCCATTCGATGGCTTCCTGGGGCGTATTCAATTCGCCCTGCAACTGTTTTTCGCGGGCTTTTTTGAGCAGCTGGCCGATGAGCGGCCCGGGTTTCATTCCGAGCGCCAGGAGGTCTTTTCCGGACAATAAGGGGCGTGCGAGGGCGGGCTGATTTTGCAATTCGTGGAGGGTAGCCTCCAGGAATTCGAAATTGGACAGGTTACGATTGGAGGAGGCGCAATCGAGCCGGTGCAATTCGAGCTCAAGCGGAGCGGTGGGCTGGAGCAAAAGGCGCAAGAGGGTATTGCGGCGCATCTTGTGCGCTTGATGGTACTTCATGTGTGAGCGGACGCATTGGACGAGTTTGAGACGCTGCTCATTGGTGAAACGAAGACGGCGGCAGAGGGCGTCGGTCATTTCGGCGCCCACCCGTTCATGTTGATAAAAGTGGCGGCGGCCTTGGGCATCCACCTGTAGGCATGGCGGCTTGCCGATGTCGTGCAGCAAGACGGCCCACGGGAGCAGGGGGTCGGCGTCCGGAGGGACCAGCTCCAACATTTTTTGGACATGTTCAAATACATCACCTTCGGGATGATAGGCTGGGTCCTGTGCGCAACCGTGGAGAGCGGCAACTTCGGGCAATACAAAGTTCAACAGACCACAATGTTCGAGCCAATACAATCCTTTGGCCGCGCACGCGGGATGAAAAAGTTTCATTAATTCATCGCGGATGCGTTCGGCGCTGACCTTTTTGATGGCCGGGGCGAATTCACGGATGGCCCGAAGAGTGGATGGCTCAATGATAAAGTCCAGTTGGGCAGCAAATCGGGCGGCGCGGAGGAGACGGAGGTGGTCTTCCGCAAAACGTTTTTCGGGCGGGCCGATGGTGCGGATTTTACGGCGGAGTAGGTCTTTGAAGCCACCAACCCAATCATAAATTGTGTTTGCGACCGGGTCATAAAACAGACCATTCATGGTGAAATCCCGGCGGAGGGCATCTTCGCGGGCGGAGGCGAAGGCGATGGTGTGGGGATGACGGCCATCGGTGTAGTGTGTTTCAGTGCGAAAGGTGGCGACCTGGATGGAATACCCTTTTTTGATGACCATAACGACGCCAAACTGGCGTCCCACGGGCACACAATAAGGAAACAGGGCCTCAACCTCGTCGGGGCGCGCGCTGGTGGCGATGTCGTAGTCGGTGGGTTGACGACCCAATTCTATGTCGCGCACGCAGCCGCCGACATAAAATGCCTGGTGCCCTGCTGCTTGCAGGCGGCAAGCCACTTCAAAAGCGATTTTGGCGAGGTCCGAGGACATAACAACGCCTTGAAAAAAATTATGCGAAAGCGGGGTGGACGGACAAATGGAAAACCGGGGAATATTTTTTTTGAAAACTAATCCTTGAAAATGGTGGGCGCTTGCGGCGAAATCGTCAGGCTTAGATTGAGCGACTATGCAATTAGGCGACATCCTGGGCCTGGAGCAAATCGTGCCGGATCTCAAGGCCACCAACCGGTGGGAGGCCATTGACGAGCTGGTGGATGTGCTGATTGCCACCGGCAAGATACAGGCCAAAGACCGGGCGGCCATCATTGCGGCGGTGCGCAAACGCGAGAATTCGATGAGCACCGGCATTGGTTTTGGCATTGGCATACCGCACGCTTCGACGGATTTGTTATTTGAAGTGGTGGGGGCTTTGGGCCGCTCCCGGCAGGGAGTGGATTTTGACGCTCTGGACAACCGGCCCGTCCATTTGGTGATGTTGTTTCTGGTGCCGCAGGGGCAGTTTCAGAAACACCTTCACACGCTGGCCAACATTGCCAAGTTGTTGCACGTCCAAGAGTTTCGTAACGCGCTGGTGGAGGCACCGGACGCCGCGGCCATGTTGCGGTTGATCAAGGAGCAGAGCCGCAAGTGACTCAACCCCAAGCGCAGCCTGGCTTCTGCTCAAGAGAGTTACATCAGGCCGTTTGGCACGGGGCCCATTCATCCAAGTCCTATGTTGTATTTGACCCTTGAAAAACAACTCCATGCCGCCGTTGAGGCGATTGCACCGGGGGCTGATTTGTCCGATTTGCAAGTGCGGCCATGCGCCGAGGCCAAGTTTGGCGACTACCAATGCAACTTGATGACGCTGGCCCGACGGCTGCAACGTCCGCCGCGCCCCTTTGCGGAGGAGGTCAAAGGGCGGTTGGATGTGGGGCGCTGGTGTGAGGCGGTGGAGTTGGCGGGGGCGGGTTTTCTGAATTTTAGATTGCATCCCGAGGCCATGGCTGCTGAGTTGCAGCAAGCCGCTGGGGGAGGTGGGTTGTTTTTCCGTCCGGCGGAGAAACCGAAAACGGTGGTGGTGGATTTCAGTTCCCCCAATGTGGCCAAGCCCATGCATGTAGGGCACATCCGCTCGACGATTTTGGGGGACAGCCTGGCGCGAATTCTTCGGGTGTTGGGGCATCGCGTGATTACCGACAACCACCTTGGAGACTGGGGCACGCAGTTTGGAAAATTGTTGCTTGGCTGGAAACAAAAATTGACTCCCGAACAACGTCAGCGGGTGACCATTGATGATTTGGAGCGGTTGTACAAGGAAGTGAACGCGGCCTGCGAGGCGGACGCGGCCCAGTTGGAGGCGGCGCGGCAGGAACTGGTGAAATTGCAGCAAGGCGACCCGGAAAACCTGGGCATCTGGCAAAGGATGATTGAGCTGTCGCGGGCTGAGTTTGACGCTGTTTATCAACGGTTGGGAGTACGCTTCGATTACACGTTGGGCGAGAGTTTTTACAATCCATTCCTCAAGCAGGTGGTGCAGGAGCTTTTGGAGCGGGGTATTGCGCGGGAAAGCGACGGGGCGGTGTGTGTGTTTTCCGATGGCACACTGCCTCCCAAGGAGGATCCGTTTCTCATCCAGCGGGAAGGTGGGTGGGTGCCCAATCCCTGTCTTATTTTGAAAAGCGACGGCGCGGCCAATTACGCAACCACAGATTTGGCGACGCTGGACTACCGGTGGCGGACGTGGCGGCCGGACGAAATCGTTTATGTGACTGACGGGCGTCAGCAATTGCATTTCCGGCAGGTGTTTGCGGTGTTCCGCCGTTGGCAGCCCGAGGCGGCGGCGCACATGCGGCTGGCGCATGTGTGGTTTGGTTCCATTTTGGGCGAGGATGGGCGTCCCTTCAAGACACGCAGCGGTGATACCATCCGCCTGAGCGAATTGTTGGACGAAGCGGAGGAGCGGGCGCTGGCGGTGGTGAATCAGAAAAACCCAGATTTGCCGCAAGATGAGCGCCGGCGCATTGCGCGGGTGGTGGGCGTGGGGGCGGTGAAGTATGCCGATTTGCTGCCCAACCGGCAGAGCGATTATGTGTTCAGTTGGGACAAGATGTTGTCCTTGCAGGGCAATTCGGCGGTGTACCTGCTTTATGCCTATGCGCGCATTCGCAGCATATTCCGCAAGGGTGCCGAGCAGGGGGTGACGGTGGAAGGCGCGGGCTCGGTGCGACTGGAAACAGCGGAGGAACGGGCATTGGCGCGGCACTTGTTGAATTTTGGCTTGGTGTTGCGCATTGCCGCGGAGGAGTACCGGCCGAATTATCTGTGCAACTATCTTTATGATCTGGCCGGATTGTTCGCACGATTTTTTGAACAGTGTCCTGTGCTTAAGAGTGAACCGGCGGTGAGGGCTTCACGCCTGACACTGTGCGACTTGACGGCGCGCGTGCTGCGTCAAGGTTTGGAGGTGCTTGGCATTGAGACGCTGGAACAGATTTAGGAACTTCACTTGCCGGGGTGATGCAGGGGTTGCGGGCAAATCACTCCTGATCCTGACTGGGGTGCAGCCCAAACTGAGTTAACTTTTCCCGGAGGGTCAGCCGTGAAATGCCGAGCCATCGGGCGGCCTTGGCCTGATTGCCCTGGGCCAGCTTAATGGCCTGTCCCAAAAGTTCTTTTTCCGCCGTGGTGATGAGTTGTTCGTAGGCGTCGCTGCGTTCGCCTCGTTGGGCGGCAGTGAGCAATTCCATGGCCAGCTCTCTCAGGGATTGGGCATTGGTATCGCCCCCGGGCCGTCCCACCGTCACGGCACGGATGTGGTCAATGCTGATGGGGTAGCCGGAGGCGAGCAGGAGGGCCTTGCGGATGACGTTTTCCAGCTCGCGAACATTGCCCGGCCACGGCTGGCTTTGCAAAAATTCGAGGGCTTCCGGTTGGATAAGAGGTTCGGGGGACCCCAATTCAGGGCCGAGGCGGCGCAGGAAATAACCCACCAACACCGGAATATCCTCGCGGCGGTCACGCAAGGGCGGGAGCGAGATGACAACAACGCTGAGGCGATAGTACAAATCTTCACGGAACAACCGCTCGCGCATGGCAGTTTCGAGGTCGCGGTTGGTCGCCGCAATCACTCGTACATCCACCGGAATGGGTTCACGGCCGCCAAGGCGTTGGATGGTTTTTTCCTGCAGGACGCGCAGCAACTTTACCTGCGTGCCGGGGGTCATGTCGCCGATTTCATCGAGAAAGATGGTGCCGCCGTTGGCCTGTTCAAAGCGGCCGATGCGCCGCGCTTCAGCGCCGGTGAATGCGCCGCGTTCGTGTCCGAACAATTCACTTTCCAGCAAAGTTTCCGGGATGGCAGCGCAGTTGATGGCGATAAAGGGACCTTTGGCGCGGTCGCTGTACTGGTAAATGGCGCGGGCAATGAGTTCCTTGCCGGTGCCGGTCTCGCCGCGAATGAGGACGCTGACGGGTTTGGCGGCCACACGTCCGATTTCCTTGTAAATCTCCTGCATGGCGCGGCTGCGGCCGATGAGTGCCAGGCGGTCTGGGGGAGCCTCCGGGCCAAGGGCCACCGGCTCGCTGACCAACCGGGCACTGGAGACGGCACGGGCGGTCAAGGCCAGAAGTTCGGGCATTTCGAAAGGTTTGAGCAAATAATCGAAGGCACCGCCTTTGGTGGCTTCAATGGCGGTTTCGGCGGTACCGTGGGCGGTCATGAGGATGATGGGCAGGCGCGGGTTCGTCTCGTGCAAACGCCGCACCAATTCGAGTCCACCCAGGCCGGGAAGACGGAGATCGGTGATGACGGTATCGAAATGACCGGCGCGCGCGCGTTCAAAACCGCTATCGCCCCGCATTTCCCAAACAACTTCATAGCCTTCGTCCCCCAATACAGATTGGAGGCCGGTGGCCAGTCCGGCATCGTCCTCGACCAACAACACGCGTGGCGGTTTCATGAGCCTTTGCTTTCCGGTAAAATAATTTTGAAGGTGGTTCCCTGCGCAGGGCGGGTTTCAAAGTGAAGCACGCCCCCATGTTTTTCAACCAGCCGTGCGGCAATGGAGAGGCCCAAACCTGTGCCTCCTTCTTTCGTGGAAAAGAATGGATCAAAGAGATGCTTTTGGGCTTCTTCGGGAATCCCCGGCCCATTGTCCTGAACTTCCAGACAGACGGCAGGCTGGGGCTTGTCGTTCAATGAGGCCTGCATGCGGCGTGCACGCAGGATGATGCTCCCGCCCGGGGCGGCTTCGGCGGCATTTTGGACAAGGTTCATCAAGACCTGCTTCATTTGTTGAAGGTCTGCCTGAATGAACAGTTCCGGGGGTGTTTCGATCTTCAAACTCACACCGTGTTTTTCGAGTTGGGGCCGCATCAGATGCACAATTTCCTCAAGGGGTTTTGCGGCTGGCATGCGCTCAAGGACGGGATCCGAAGGCCGTGCAAAAAGCAGGAAATCTTTGACAATGCGCTCCAAGCGGTTGATTTCCTGGTCAATGACCTCTGTATCCGCCAGTTCGCGGGAGCCGGTTTTCAGACCTTTGCGCAAAGTGAACAGGCGGGCTTTGATGGCCGTGAGCGGGTTCCGGATTTCATGAGCAACACCGGCGGCCAGGACGCCCAGGGAAGCCAGGCGCTGCTGGCGCTCAAGGAGGGCGCGACTGTGGACCAGCTCCTGGCGCAAGGGGGCAATGAGGTCTTTATAGACCGAGCGGCTCAGGAAATAGCCCGCCGTGACCAGAAGAAGCAGGGCGGCGATGACCATGAGATGTAATTTGGAAAGCGTGGTGTTGAGTTCGGCCAACAAGGCTTGTTGCGCCTGGCGGTGGGCGTTGGCCAGTTCGGAAGCCTTGGCGGCCATGCGTTGGGACTGTGCTTCGAAGTGGCGGGTGGCTTCGGCCAGCTCCAACTCATTGGAAAGGTTTTGTTGGAGCAGTTGATGGACGCGCCGGGCGGCGGCCAGGTATTCCGTGTACACGCGCTCCAAATCCGTTTGGATGCGGCGCTCATTGGCCGAGAGCAGTTCGTGGCGTTTGGAATACATCCATGTTTGGAGGAAAAGATTGTTTTGCTCAAACTCCTGCCAGTCCTCCGGCTGCTTTCGCGTCAGGTAACGCAGCATGAGGTTATTGAGGCGCATCAAGGTTTGTTGAAGGCGCTCGGCGAAGTAAAAACTTTGCTGGCCGACGGTGGCAAAACGCTCCTCCATGGCGCCAATCATCCGCCAGGCCGTGATGGCGCCCAAAGCAATAAGCAACACCATGGCGGTAATGCCGGCGATAAAACCGCCCAGGCGCCATGACCAATTTGTCTTTAAACTTGCCACAGGTGGCGAGTCCTCAGTTTACGTGGTTTGAATGGCCTTGGCCAATCATTTACCATGCCGGTCAAAAAAACAGCCCCGCGGGAGACATCTCCGGTAGCACGAAACTCGCTTTTTTGCGTCCAAGTGATTGCACGGCAAAGCGTTGTAACAAAAGAATGGTTTTGGATGCAAGTGGCACGGCAATGGCTAATGACAAAGAAGGCTGGCAAGTAGCGGCGCCTTGCGATAAATTGTGGGGCGCAACTCGGAACCTTATGCAAACAAGCCGACATTCGTGGAAAAGGTGGGGTTGGGTCGCCCTCATCTGGGTGGGGCTGGGCGCCGCTTCCATGCCAGCGCGTGAGTATTACGAAGACAAGGAAGTCTGGGGCACGTTGCAGCGCGTGGACGACCGGCGACAGGTGTTGGTCGTGGACCGCGGGCCGGAGAAAAAAGTGTTCCGCGTCAAATGGAACCGGAGGACGCAGTTCCGAAATGCGGAGCAAAAAATTGGGGTCTCCAGTCTGCGTGAAGGCCAACGGGTGCGGGTGTATTTCAATGACGATCCCCGGCGGACCGGTGTGAAGGAGCCGCTGGCCAACAAAGTGATTGTCAACCCCATCAGCACACCGCAAGTGCGCCGTTACAATCAGTAAGCGCCTGTCATCGGCCACCAGACTTGCCATCCTGGCCCCTTTGGGGGCTGTTGATGAATTATGAGCAAACGCATTCTGGTGGTGGACGATGATGTGGCCGTGCGCGAGTCGCTGGCCCAGGTGCTGGCCATGGAAAACTACGAGCCTCTGCTGGCGGCTGATGCCAGACAGGCGATGGATATTTTGCGGACGGAGGCTCCGGACCTTGTCCTTCTGGACATTACCATGCCGGGCAAGAATGGCTGGGACTTGTTTGAAAAGATGGAGAAACTCTACCCCTTGGTGCCGGTCATCATCATTACGGCCAAGCCCAATCAACAAGGCCGAGCCACGGGGTATGGCGCCGATGCCTTGATGGAGAAGCCATTAGACCTGCCCCTGCTGTTGAGCACCATTGAGCAGTTTCTTGCCGAAACCCCGGCGCAACGCATCGCGAGGCTCACCAATCCCAAATTCGTCACTCCACGGCTCGGGCACGAGTACGCGCATTGAGTGGAGGGATGCCAAGTCATTCGCTTGGATGCACTTCTGATCTGCGCTCAGGGGCAAATTGTCGAAGGTACTTGACGGCCACACGGAGGTCTTTGGGCCATTCTGCAAATATCTCGATGATTTGTCCTGTGACCGGATGCGGCAGGCACAATCTTTCGGCATGAAGGGCCACCGTTTGGATGAGGGGACGTTCGGTTTGGCCAGGTTTGAGGCGGTAATGGGGTTTGAGCGTGGAAAGCAATAACGGTTGGCCGCCGTAGAGGGCGTCACCACAAATAGGCAGGTGACAGTAGCGGAGGTGGACGCGGATTTGGTGGGTGCGTCCGGTGAGCGGGCGACATTCGAGCAAGGTGTAACCGCGAAAAGCTTCCCGGACTTGAAAGCGCGTAATGGAGCGTTTTCCGTTCTGCCGGTCCACGCGCCAGTAGCCGGTTTTTACAGGGTGCATGGCAATGGGAGCATCCACCTGCCATGCAGGTTCGGGAGGGGTGCCTTGAACAAGGGCGGTATAGACTTTCAGCGGTTTTTCCGAGCCGAAAAGAGTGGCCAAAGCTGTGAGGACGGGTTTGCTTTTGGCGAGCAAGAGGATTCCGGTGGTCTCAAAATCCAGCCGGTGCGCGTTCATGAGGTAGGTCAGATTACGCTGTTGCGCCCAAGGTTTGCCATCTTTTATGCCGTCATGCAACAGCCGCATAAGGTTGGGCCGGTTGGGATCGTAACGATCCGGAGAGGTGAGCAGACGGGCAGGCTTGGAGAGGGCCAGCAGGTGCTCGTCCTCGAAAAGGACGGGGATTTCCCAATATTCCCGTGTGGCAGGGGCGGAAAGTTTAATCACGTTGTCGCTCATGGAAGGCGGATTTGGGCAGGGTTTTGCTCAAAGAAGCCAGTTCGGTGGCAAAAATTTTTTGGTAAATTTCGCGGATGGCCTTGCGCCAGGTTTGCACGGCGTTTGCAAATTCTGCCGGGCTGGCATAGCCGCAACGGACTGAAACGCGGTAAAACGGCGCGGGATCGGCGGGCAATTCCGATTCTCCCTCATAACTCCAGCGGCGAAGGATGATTTCGACTCTGCGGAGTTGGCGAAAGTTTTCGATAAGCGCAGCCGCGTCAGCGTGCGGCAGGACGCCGGCGGTTTCCAATTGTTGGAGAGCGTTCAGCGTGTTGGGCACGTAAATGCCACGGGCCAGACACAGGGCTTGGGCGATAAACTCGGCATCCATAAGGCCTCCGCTGCCGGTCTTGATGGCCAGGTGGTCTTTTCCAGCCGGAGTGCGCTCTTTTTCAATGCGCCAACGCATCCGGACGATTTCTTGACGCCAGCCGGGTTGATAGGCGGCCAAGTGTGGGTCGGGGTCTGCGAAATTGGTGAGGCGTCGCGCCAATTCGGTGAAGGTTTGTCCCACGGCCTCATCTCCGGCCACAGGGCGCGCACGACTCAACGCCTGGATTTCCCACAATTGAGCGCGGCGGCGGTAGTAATCTTCGTATGCATCCAATGTGTTGACGAGCATGCCTTTTTCGCCGTCGGGGCGCAGGCGGGCATCGGTGTGAAAAACGCTGCCATCGGCGGTTTTTTCGGACAGCAGGGCCATGATTTCGGCGGCCAAGGGCGAGAGGCGGTGGAGTTGACGTGAGCCAGGGCCGGTGACGAACAGGAGGTCCAAATCGCTTCCGTAAGTGAGTTCCTGGCCGCCGAGTTTACCCAGACCAATGATGGCGAAGGGAGGCTTTTTGAGCCGGTGGCGGCGCATGACTACTTCGACGGCGTATTGCAGGCAGGCATCAGCGAGGGCGGAAAGTTCTGCAAGGTTTTGCTCGGGGTCAGCCAGGCCGATAATTTCGCGCAGGCCGATGCGCATGAATTCGGTGGCAAAATACCGGCGCAACCACTGGGCTTGATCAGGGTCATTTTTACCGTGACGCAAATCTTCCAACGTTTGAGCGGCATTTTTGCAACGCCGCAACTGGCCGCTGGCCACCAAATCATCCACCAAGTCCGGCGTGCGAATGGCGCTTTCGGCCAAAAACTCAGAGCGGTCGAACAAAAGGACCAGCATCTCGAACAGGGAGGGCTGCCGGGACCATGTTTCGTAAAGCATGGCACGCGAGCCGTAGGCGGCGATAAAGGCGTCGAGTCTGGCCAAAACACGGTCCGGATCGGAGAGAGTGCGGGGGCCAAGGTTGACAATGCGGCCTTGTTCATCTTTACGCGGGCACCATGTCAGCAACCGGCCGGCCAGCTCGCGGGCGGAGGTCTCGGATTGTGCAGATAAATGACCGAAGCCCGGGCCATGCAAAAATTCCGCCATCCACTTGAGGGCTGCCTTGGGATCGCGAAAACTGCACTCGGCAAGCAGTTTCAGCCATACTTCTTCGTGCCCCTCAATGCGCGGTGGCAACCAAGGTCCGGCAGGAGCGGGAGGCGGAGCTTGAATGCGGGCTTCATACGACGCCCGCACTTGGTCTTTGTATTTTTGCCATTGTTTCGCGAATGCCGCCCAAGAGGAAAATCCCATCAACGCTGCCAGCCTTTTTTGTGCCTCTGGATCATCGGGAATGGTATGGGTCTGGCGGTTGTTTTCCATTTGGAGCCGGTGTTCAATGTTGCGGAGGAAACAATAAGCTTCCTCCAAGGCGTTGGCATCGGTGGCTTCCATCAAGCCGTACTTCACCATCGCCTTGAGGGCGGGGAGTGTGTGGGGAATTTGAAGGAAGGGGTTGCGTCCCGCATGCAACAATTGTGTGACCTGCACGATGAATTCAATTTCCCGGATGCCGCCGCGTCCCAGCTTGACGTTGCGCTCCAATTCGCCGCTGCGCACGACTTCAGCCTCGGTTCTGGCCTTCATGGCGGCTACGTCGGCGATGACGCGTTCGCTCAGAAGGCGGGGGTAGCGGAAGGATTGGATTACTTCGGCAAATTCATGGGCCAGACCTGCATCGCCCGCTACCAGCCGGGCTTTGATCAACATCATGCGCTCCCACGTTTGGCCCCATTGAGCGTAATAGTTTTCGTAGCTTTCGAGGGAACGGGCCAGCGGGCCGGCCTTGCCCTCGGGACGGAGTCGCAGGTCAATGCGGTAAAGCTGGCCTTCGGGAGTGACACGCCCCACTTCGGCGACGAAGGACTCCGCCATCCGGCAAAAGAATTGGTGATTGGAAAGGGTTTGGGGTGGGGGGGCGGTGTGTCGCGGGGGCGTTTTGGCCGCCACGCCTTCGGAGGCGTAAACAAAGATAACATCCACATCCGAGCTGTAATTTAATTCCTGCCCCCCAAGTTTGCCGAGGCCGAGAACACACCACGGCGTGGGCTCCCATTGTTGGTCTGCGTTGAGGTGCCAAGGCTCACCCCAGCGTCGAATCATTTGTTGAAAGACGATTTGGCCGACGGTCGAGAGACAGACATCAGCGACATCTGACAGTTCACGGATGATGCTTGTGGTTGGCGCCAGCCCGGCGAGGTCGCGAGCGGCAATGCGGAGCATTTGGCGCTGTTTGAAGTGGCGCAATTGCCGGAGGGCGCCGGCATAATCCTGGGCATCAAGGGCGATTTGCAACCAAGGCTTGATTTCCCGTTTCAGACTTTCGGAATTGCGAGGGTGCGTCAGGGCCTCGACATCCAGAAGGTCTTCCACATGTTGGGGGTGTGCCTGCAACCATTCACTCAGGGCTTGAGAACCGCTGAACAAGGCGGCCAGCACACGGCGGGCTTCTGGGGTGGCGCGTTCCAATAAGGGCGCGGCGCTGGTTTGAGTAAGCGCCGAGTAATACCTTTTGGCCCGTTCCGGGACGGGTGCCTGTTTAATTGCGGTGGCCCACGACGTGCGGCTCATGGGGCGTATTAAACGCCAAAACCCGCCGCGCTGAAAGTCCGAAGCCGCGGAAGTTGATCCGCAGGCAGACAGCGTTGCAGCATGACTTTACAGATGAAGACAGCGGAATTTTATCCTACACTGGCTGTGTGAGCAGCGCATCCAAGACGGCGGAAGCGGCGCCCGTGGTGGCGCCGTGGCCGACGTTTTTGTTATTGGGGGCTGTTTGGGTTTGGGTGTGTCTAATGTTGGCTCCGGAGTGGGAAATTAATCCGCAATACAGTTATGGGTGGGGGGTGCCTTTTTTGGCGATTTACTTGTTGGGCCGGCGCTGGCCGCCGAGCAAGCCTGAGCCTCCGGCGAGCCCGCACTGGCGGTGGGGAGTAGCCGGGATGTTGTTGGTTTGTTTGCCGTTGCAAGTGGTGTATGAAGCGAATCCGGATTGGCGTTTGATCACATGGATGGCGGCGTTGTTGGGGGTGGCGGTTGGCTTGTTGTTGCTATGTGGTGTAGGGGGGATGAGGTGGGTAAGGGAGCTTGGCTTTCCGGTGGTGTTCATGTTGACAGCGGTGCCGTGGCCCACATTTTTGGAGACGCGAGTGGTAAATGGGTTGCTTGGTTGGATAGCAGGGGTGACAACCGAGGCGCTCAATTGGTTGGGGGTGGCTGCGATGCGCCAAGGCAACATCATCAAGCTGGCCAGTGGCGTGAGTGTGGGTGTGAATGAAGCGTGCAGCGGGGTGCGGTCCTTGCAGACTTCGTTGATGGTGGCGTTGTTCATGGGGGAATGGTTTGGGTTAAGATGGTGGTTGCGGCTGTTGTTGGTGGGGATTGGCATGGGGTGGGCGATGGTTTTGAACACTTTGCGCACGGGATGGCTCACTTGGTTGACGGCTCAAAAAGGGGTGGAGGCGCAAAAAGCATGGCACGACACAGCGGGGGTGGTGTTGTTTGTGTTGTTGGTGGCCGGGCTTGCCGTAGCCGGGTATGTGGCCAGTCGCAAGGGGGTGGGGGTCGAGAAGCACGGTTCTTTGGTGGCACCGGCAGAGGGCGCCTGGCTTTCCAAAGGTTGGGCCTTGGGGCTGTGCGGCTGGCTGGCTGTCTGCTTGGTGTTGAGCGAGGCTTGGTATCGTTGGCGGGAACGTGAGCGGGGCCCAAGGGTGACGTGGAACATCCGTTGGCCAAAAGACGCACCGGGCTTTCGGATGCGGGCGGTGGATGAGGAGATTCGTGTGTTGTTGCGGAGCAGCCGGAGTGAATCCGCGTATTGGGAGCGGGAGCCGGGTGTGCACTGGATTCTGTTTTTCAATCAATGGGCGCCGAGCCGAGTTTCTTCGCTCATGGCGCGGGTGCATAGGCCGGAGATTTGCCTGCCTTCGACGGGATTCAAGTTGGTGGAACGGCACGAGGCTGTGATGTTTCCGGCCGGTGGCGTGGAATTGCCCTTTCGCACGTATGTTTTTACGGGGCAGGGGCGGACGTGGTATGTTTTTTTCTGTGTGATGGAAGAGCGGCCCTTGCCGGGTGGACGATGGCCGGAGAGCGAGCCGACACGCCAACAGCGCTTGCGCCAAGCGTGGTTGGGCCGCAGGAATCTGGGGCAACAAGCCTTGGAGGCGGTGTTGACGGGGTATTCCAGTTTGGCCGAGGCGCAGAGGGCGTGGTTGATGGAATTGCCGCGATTGATTGTCATGGAATAAAAGTATGAGCATTTTTTTGCCCGATCCTGAGGCACGGCCAAGTTGGTGGCGCCGGCTGTTGTGGGTGCTGCTGTTGGCGGCGGTGGTGGCCGGGGTGCTGATGGCACCGACAGTTTATGAGCGGCTGAAGCGGAACCGCGCACGGGCCATGGCAGAACTTGCAGCGGGCCACTTGCAAAGGAAGGAATGGAACGCAGCTGTGGAGGCTGCGCAGTCCGCCTTGAACCTGGACCCATCGAATCGGGAGGCCCTGCGGGTGTTGGCGCAAGTGTTCACGGAATTTAAGCGGGAAGAGGCGTTTGGTTTGTGGGAGGCTTTGTGGCGGGGGCAGACACCACCGGCGCAAGAGCGGGACCAGTTGGTGAACCTCGCTTTGTTTTTACGCCGCTGGGACAAGGCGGAGCAGTATTTGATTGACGCGCTGCGGCAGGAGCCGGAGCGCGCGGCAACCATGCGCCAGGCGGCGGTGTTTTTCGAGCAACGGGGGCAGAATGTTCAATCCATTGCGGCGTGCCGGGCATATTTGGCGAAATCTCCCGCGGATGAAGAAATCCGGCTTTTGTTGGCACGGCAATTGTTGGCGTTGACCAATTCAGCGGATCAAACCGAGGCAAGAGCGTTGCTCCGGCAACTCACAACTTCCACCAATCAGGGCACGGTTTTGGTGGCCATTGGTTTTTGGTCCAGTGCGCGGGAGATGAGCCCGGAGGAAATCGCCTATTGCCGGGAGCGTTTGCAATCGTTGCCGGCGGGTGTGACACGCGATTTTTTATTGCAGGATTTGGCCTTGCGCGGCGCCCCCCAGCGCCGGGAAGAAATCATGGCCGAAACCATCCGACAGTTTCAAAGCGGCGGAGATGAGCGACTGCTGGCTTTGGTGCGATGGCTCAACGGCCGCGGTGAATACCTGCGGGTGCTGGAAGTTTTGCCGGAATCGGTGGCGTTCAAGAATCAGGATTTTTTCTTGGTTTTTTGCGACGCCATAGCGGGTTTGGGAGACTGGACGCGGTTGCAGGCATTGTTGGCGAATGACAAGACGCCTCTACCGGGATGGTTGCGGGAATTATACCGGGCGCGTGTGGCTGTTGAGTTGGGTCGGGAGAACCAAGCCGTGGCCCATTGGGATCAGGCGCAAAGTCTGGCGGCAAACCTGCCCGAGGCCTTGCTCTATGTGGGCGAATACGCCGAAAAAACCGGGGCGGTCAGCGAGGCCGCCCGCGCTTACCGGCGCTTGGCCACTTTTCCCACCTACACCCGGCGGGCGTATCTGGCATTGATCCGCCTTTACGAAAGCCGCGGAGACACGGCGGAGTTGAGGCGGTTAATGCAGGATTTGGTGAAGCTGTATCCGGAAGATGAGGCGCCCCGGAATGATTTGGCTTACTTGGAGTTGCTGTTGGAAATCAACATTGAGGAAGCCAAAAAGGTGGCGGAGTCGCTGGTGGCCAAACGGCCGGACATGGTGGCCTACCGCACGACGCTGGCGTTGGCTCACTTGCGGCGGAAAGATTATGCCGGTCTGCGCTCGGCCTATGAAAAAAGCACAATTGTTTGGGACCAGGCGCTGCCCGGCTGGCAGGCGGTCTATGTGGCCGCTTTGGGCGCTTTGGGCGAAACCAATCTAGCCCGACAATTGGCGCCGATGGTGCCTCAAAGCCGGCTCAAACCCGAGGAACGTGAGCTCGTTCGGCCTTGGTTGTAACGAATGCGGCGGGCCGTTTTAAGGCTCTTCGGTTCCCTGCGTTTCCAGGGTTTTGACCAAATCTTTTTCGGCCAGCACCCAATCTTCCAAGGTCAGTTCCGCGTGTTTGAGTTTGTCGCTGTACATGCGGAAAGCATGTTGGCGCACCATGTCCTTGGTGATGCCGGGAGTAAAAGGTTCCGGTTGTTTGATCGCTGATTGTGTTGTGTTGCTCATGATGTCCTTTCCGCCCGGGGTCTGAGACAATATACGCACTTTGCGCGCAAAAGACAAATCTCTGTCCTTGGTGATGCGTCTTTTTCAACCTGAGCGCTTCTTCCATTCATACCGCGGTGGTTCGGGCAGGCCTTGGACGCGGAAGGCGGTGCGGAAGTGCGTCTTGGCAACTTTCTCCAATTCTTGCGGGCCGTGGCGCTCCAAAAATTCTCGGGCAGCCTGCTCCACTTCCGCCGAAGCGCCTTTGGGGAAGCGCATGCCGTATTTGGTTTCGAGCTTTTTAAGGCGGGACACAAATTCATCGCGCGCGAGGATGGAAGCGGCGGCAACGGCCACGTCACTTTCGGCCTTATGCCGTTGAACGATTTGGATTTGGCGTCCGAGACTTTTAAGGGCTTTTTTGACGGTTTCCTCCGTGCTGGCAAACTGGTCCACAATCACCAGTTGTGCGGGGGGATTCATTTGATACTCCACTGACCGCAGGTTTTCGATGACTTGAGCGTGTGCCCAAGCGAGGATTTTGTTGGCGCTGCCCATGCTGCGGTACATCCGGTTATAGGCTTCATTGCCGATGGGCACCACGCGGTACACACAACCGGGAGTTTGGCGGATGAACTTGGCCAGACGCGCAATCTCGGCATCACTCCCAACTTTTTTAGAGTCTCGGACACCGGCTTTTCTCAATGCATTGGCCACCTCCGCATTGACATAGACACCGGCCGTGCACAACGGGCCGAAGAAATCGCCCTTGCCCGATTCATCCACACCCAGCCGTGGTTGGACAAGCTCGGGCGAAAGTGTTTCCTCATACCCGAGTCGGGCAGCCTGCAGGATTTCCGGCTCCAAGGTGAACTCAACGAAGTCACGAGCCCCTTTACCTTGCACAACCAAGCGGTGACGGCGTGGGTAGTAGGCAATATTTACGTCCGGAGTGGCGTAGGCAAATTCGGCGTAGGGCACTTCGCGTGGAATGAAATTGTGCTGCGCCAAGTAAGTCTTGAGGGCATCCGCTTGGGCGGGGGTCAGCTCCAATGTAAAGGTGTTCTGCGGCGCGGGGGCGTCCGAACCGGAATTGTCACGCGATGCCTTGTGCATGGCAGGGGAAGACTAACGGGAGGGTGCAGGTGTATCAATTGCGTTTTGGCTATGGAGTGTGTCTTGCCAAGGTCGCCGGCGGGGCGTATTAGTACTTCATGAGCTCGTGCAAGTCGTCCGGAAGCCGGCGTTTTGGCTTCACTTTGATAGAACTTCTGGTGGTCATTGCCATTATCAGCATTTTGGCCAGTCTCCTTTTGCCCGCATTGGCCAATGCCAAGGCCAAAGGCAAACGCATTGCCTGTGTGAGTAACATCAAGCAAGTGGTGCTGGCGTTTACGATGTTTGCAGATGACAATGGCGACAGGTACCCTTGGGGGGTGGACAGCAGCGATGGGGGAACACGCGGTTTTGGGTCCACATGGCTCCACTTTTACGCCATCTCCAACGAATTGGTAACGCCCAAGGTTTTGCGCTGCCCCAGTGATGACGACCGGACGGCGGCGAATTATTTTGGGCGCGGCCCGGATGGTTTTGCCGAGCCAGGGATGCAAAACAAGGCTTTGAGTTTCGGCATCGGGCCGGAGGCTTCGGTGCGGTTGCCCACCATGCACCTGGTCATGGACCGCAACATCATCGGCAGCAGTGACAATAGCAATTGTGATGTGGCGGGCATCCGTGGAGTCATCACCATCTTCGGCGTCAATGGCGCCTACACCACGTCGGGTTGGGGGAGCGATATTCACAAAAACAAAGGTAATGTGGGGCTGGCCGAGGGAAGCGTGCATCAATACAACGAACGTCAGCTTAAGCGCCACATGGAACAAACAGGGGACCCCAACTTGAGCAACTGCGCTTTGAAACCGCAATAGCAGGCAAGGGGGGCTTTATTTTACGTAGCCGTGGGCGCGGAACCATTCGATGGCATCTAGAAAGGCTTGGCGTGGGGGTGCCTGCGGAAGCCCGAGTTCACGAATCGCTTTTGAAGGATTGAAAAACATCTTGTAGCGTGCCATGCGCACGCCCGCCAGTGGAGCACGGGGCGGACGGCCTGTGAAGTGCGCAATGGCTTCATCCACATAAGCAGCCATGAGGGCCACGGGGTAGGGAATTTGCCAACGTGGCGCAGGAAGCCCGGTCAGTTCGGCAAGTGTTTCCATGGTTTGGCGCATGGTCCAATTGCCATCGGCATGCCCAAGGATGTAGCGTTCACCCAATCGTCCTTTTTCGGCGGCAAGAATATGGCCGATGGCAACGTCCCGCACGTGAACCCAATTGAGACCGGTATCCAGATAGGCCGGCATTTTGCGGAGGAGGAAATCTACAATGATTTTACCGGTGGGAGTGGGCTTGGCATCACGCGGGCCGATGGGTGCGCTGGGGTTGACGATAACGACGGGGGCGCCTTGAGCAGCGAGCTCACGAGCGACTTGTTCGGCCTGCCACTTGCTGCGCTTGTAATGATTGGTCATCTGCGCTTCGGAGACCGGCGCCGTTTCATCGGTGGGCGTGGGCGGGCCGGAGGGGTTGGGCAGTCCGATGCAACCGACGGTACTCGTGTAAACAATGCGTTGGCAACCGGCGGACCATGCGGTTTGCAGGACGCGGCGCGTGCCCTCCACGTTGGTTTCGTACATGGGGCGGTAATCCGGCAACCAAAGATGGTAACTGGCGGCAACGTGAAAACACCATTCGCATCCACGAAGGGCGGCGGCATAAGTCTCGGGCCGGGTGACATCGCCCGGTACCGGCTCATATTTCAGGCCTTCCAAAGCCCGCGTATCGGCGGAGGGCCGCAGGAGGGCTCGGACATGATGACCGCGGGCCGTGAGTTCCTGGACCAGATTGGCGCCGATGAAACCCGAGGCACCGGTAACAAAGCAGTTCATACGTTTTTTGTATCAGGAAACCGGCAATGGGCCAAGACTGCACGGATAGCCCGCCTTGATAGGCGTTTTTCTGCAAGGCTCAATGCCCCCGGCAAACGGTTTTACGGCAATGCGACGTTGACGGAGTTGGTGCGCCATTCGGGCATGACGGCCCAAAGGTTGAGGGGGGTAAGGGCTTTGCCAAAACGGATGAAGCGGGCGCTGCCATCGCACATGGCGTAGATGGAACCGGTGCCGCCCTTGTTGGCGCCAGGTTTGCCGTGGCGGCCTTGTTCAATTTCATCTATGTCGTTACCCGCCCGTTGGGTGAAGTCCATATAGACGTGGGTGGACGTGGTTTCCTTTTCGCCTAGGAGAATGGTGTCGGAGGGGTCTTTGACCACGCCTTCGGGCATGCCGGGGTTCCATGAACGGCGCATGAAGGCTTGGAAGTCGGCGGTGTTGGTGAAGACGGTAAGGAAATAATCATTCCATCCATTCATGACATAACTGCGGGGGGAGCGGTCCACGGGAAATTTGGGATCGGGGTTCCATGTCGCAGGATTGGGGTCGTCGCTTGGACAAAGCAGGATTTTGGGTTGGTTGTAGTAAGGCAGCAGGCCGGTCATCCAACAGGGGTTGAGCGTGCGGGGGTAAAAACGTTGCTCGTAGTCGTCCACATAGAGTTGATGGGCCAGTGCGAGCTGGCGGTTATTGTTGGTGCAAAAGGTGCGTTTGCCGGCTTCTTTGGCGCTGGCCAGTGCGGGCAGGAGCATGGCAGCCAGCAGGGCAATGATGGCAATGACCACCAGCAGTTCAATTAAAGTGAACGCGTTACGGACGTTTTTCGGGTCCGGTGTTTTCATGTGTGCGCTTTATATTATAGGACGCTCGCGCCCGGAAAAATTTTCAAATAAATCCCCTGCATCCTCGTGGACGAAGTTATTTCACGGTTACGTCCACGGCGTTGGTACGCCAAAGCTCGGTGATGGCCCACATGTTGATGGGGCTGACTGCTTTGCCGAAGCGGACGAAGCGTGCAGCGCCGTCGGCAAAACCGTGGACGGAGCCTGCGCCGGCCTTGGAAGCGCCGGGTTTACCGTGACGGCCGTGTTCAACTTCTTCCATGTCGTTGCCTGCGCCTTGATAGAAATCCATATAGACATGGGGAGACTGAGTTTCTTTTTCTCCAAAAATGATGGTGGTGGAGGGGTCTTTGACAACGCTGGACGGCATGCCAATCCATTTGCCGGGAAACATATACAACTGCCAGTCCGTGCGATTGGTGAATACGTTCATGAAATAGTCATTGTAGGCGTTCATCAAGTAGCTGCGCGGGGAGGCATCCACGGGGTAGAGGTTACCGCCGCCAAAGCCTGACCAGCGGTTGGGTTCTGGATCGTCGCTGGGGCAGTGCAGCATTTTAGGTTGGTTGTAATAGGGAAGGAGGCCGGTCATCCAGCAGGGGTTGATGGTGCGGGGGTAAAACTGGTCTTCGTTTTCGTCCACATACATTTGATGGGCGAGAAGTAATTGTTTTTGGTTGTTGATGCAGAAGGTGCGCTTGGCGGCTTCCTTGGCGCTGGCCAGGGCGGGTAAAAGCATGGCGGCCAGCACGGCAATGATGGCCACCACCACCAATAGTTCAATCAAGGTGAATCCAAGCAGTACCGGCCTACGCGGGACAACACCTCGACCCCAGACCGGGCGTTGATAGCTCGGTCTTACATCAAAACCTTCGCCGTTTGTTTTCGGCATCATTCAATCTAGACGCGTGAAAACGGCATTAGGTTGCAGAAAAGCCCACTGTTTTAAAATACACTCGAGGACGGGGTGGGGTCAAAAAGACAGGGAAATTTCTTTGGATGTGGGTTTATGGGCGGGAGGAGGCCAATTCTTTCAAGTCTGCAATGGCTTTGTGCACCCATTTTTCCTCGATGGTGTTGGTCTCAAAACTTTGCCCAATGTCGCGCAGGAGGGTGATGCGCAGTTCACCGCCCAAGTGTTCCCGGAATTCTTGCAATCCTTGCCAAAGGGCCCACTGGCCGTCAGGGGTGCTTTGTTCAAGAAGCGGCGAATAGAGGGTAAAGCCAAGGAGGCGCAGGAGATTGAGAATGCGGCGTGCGGCTGGAGCCGGAAGCCAGCCGGCATGTTGGGCAATTAAAACATCCACAGCCATGCCGATGGCCACGGCTTCCCCGTGGCGCAAGTCCCAGCCGGAAAGTGCCTCTAATTTGTGGGCGGCCCAGTGGCCGAAATCGAGCGGGCGGGCGGAGCCGAATTCAAAGGGGTCTCCGCCCGACGTGATATGGTTAACGTGTAGTTCAGCGCAGCGGTGAATCGCGCGTTGCACGGCATCGGGTTCAAAGGCATTAAGGGCGGGGGCGTCTTGCTCCAATTGAGCAAAAAAGGCCGCATCTTTCAGACAAGCCACCTTTACAGCTTCCACCCAACCGGCACGGCGATCACGCTCGGTTAGGGTTGAGAGCAAGGAAAAGTCATTGATGACGGCAAACGGTGGGGCAAAGGTGCCGATGAAGTTCTTTTTACCAAAGGCGTTGATGCCGTTTTTGACGCCAACGCCGGAGTCGGCTTGCGCCAGGACGGTACTAGGCAGGCGGATGAGCCGCACGCCCCGATGCGCCAATGCAGCGGCGAGGCCCACCAAATCCAACAAAGCCCCGCCTCCGGCCACAATGACATAACTTTGCCGGTCAAGATGGCGCTGCTCAATTTCCCGCAGCAGTGCGTAGAGACTGGACATGTCGTTTTTAGCTGCTTCACCCCCGGGGTGGATGAGCGGTGGGGCGAGCCACTGGATGATTCTTCGGTTTTGTGCAAACCAAGGGTCCAAGGAGGCCATCCAGTGGGGGTGGGCTTGTGCAAGCCCTGCATCCACCACCATCCAAACCTTGGCGGGGGCGTCGGCGGAGGCGGCTTGGATAATGCTGGAAAGTAATGAATTGCCGGGGGCAAAAAGGTTATGGGTGAAAAAAATGCGGTGCAGCCAAGTCACCGTAACCGGCCTTTCGATGGCGGAGAGGGGGGGCAAAGGCATGGTCAGGCCTGCTTTTGCGCCGCGGCCAGGCGCCGGAGGTAATCGTAGGAATAAATGCCCGCTTGATGGCCATCTGCCCAGAAAAGGTTCACGGCGTAATTTCCCACCGGCACCATGCGCGTCAGCACAAAAGCCGATGGGGTCAGGGGGCGATCTGGGGCTTTGTAAATGTTGCCCATGACATCCATTTCACCTTTGCAACCGGCGCATGGGCAATGTCGGCGCAGGAATTCCAAGGGGATGAAATCTTCTGTGCCATCGGCCCATTTGATGGCCAATTCCTGTCCGATGATTTGTAAATCCAACGGTCGCATGGGTTGACCATACCCCCCCGTTGAAGGGACATCAAGGCCAAGGGGGACAAGAGGTTTATGGCTTTTTAGCTTTTTAGCAGAAAAGAAAATAACTTGCGAAAGCATCAAGGACGTGGCAATTTGTCATTAATGAGAATGGCACTGCCTTTGCTGTTCTCGATAGTTGTTGATGTACAGTTTTCGCAAGTTATTGTCCAACAATATATTTGGGTGGATGGTGATGGCATGGTTGACCATGCCGGTGATTGTGTTTGGGCAATCAACTTGGACGTGGGATGGTGGGGCTAATAGTGGCAACTGGGAAGCAGCTAACAACTGGAATCCAAACAGTATTCCATCCGATGCTTTGGTCATCTTCGATGCGGATAATGCAAACGGCCAGTACACCATTAATCTAAGCGGTAACAAGACTGTCCAAGGTATTCGTTTTCTCAGTGCAACCTCCGCCAATACGTTTACCTTTAATCCCGCTGGGGACCGTTTTAACATTGGGTCACTGGGAATCACAAACCTTGATGATGGGGTACATGTGTTTAACACCCAAATTCGTCTTACAGCGAATCAAACATGGTATGCAGTGGCCGGCGGTGGTTTGACGTTTAACAACACACTCGATTTACGGGGTCGGACATTAACCTTGGCGGGCAGTGGGACTCTTACATTCAACGGCCAAATTACTGAAAATGACCCCAGTAGCATAATTCATAATTCCACGGGCTTAACCATTTTCAATGGAAACAACAATTACACCGGCGGCCTTACTATAAACAGCGGCACTGTGCGTTTCGGGCACAACAACGCAGCGGGCACCGGCACGCTCAGCTTATATGGGGGCTTTATTGAGGCCGGAGGAGGTGCACGAACGATCAACAATTCTGTCAATATTTTGGGGAATTTTGGCATAGGGGGGACTAATGATCTTAGTCTTGCGGATGATGTTTGGGTGAATACTACCACAGAACGAACCGTTACGGTGACGAACACGGGGACAACCACTTTTTCAGGATTTGTCTATGGTACCGGGAGTTTGGTCAAGAGCGGTACCGGGACTTTGCTCCTGACTTACAACGGGAACAGCTTTAATGGGCTGCGCGTAACTGAAGGTATTTTGAGCCTGCGGCCCGGTGGGGATTTAAACATCTATTCCTCCGGTAATAGTGTTGCCGGCGATGGAACCATCACCATTGACGGAGGGACTTTGCTTTTAAATCCCGTGGGGAACATTTCTACTCTGGCCCGGACAATCACATGGACAACCAACGGCGGGACTTTGGACATTGCGCGACCGGCCCGAGGAGCGGATGCAGGGGGAATTAATGTCAACGCCAATTCAAACACGCCAGCCATCATTCGTTACAACACCTTGGCGAATACAGTTGGTAATGGGGCTTGGGATGCAGGTCAGGATTTCAATATCCCCAATGGCAGTCTTTATGGGACAGGCACCGTGGTGTTTGCGCTGGACAATGGAGCGACCTTCCAGTTAAGGGACACCAATTTTATTGGGACTTTGATTATTCGCGGGCCGGCCAATGGCAATTCAAGTGCAAACAGTTTTGCCACCAACGTGGGACGGGTGGCACTCAGTGGTGGGACTTCGCCGGATTACACCAATTTTGCTTTTTATGGCGGGTTGCAGTTTGAGGGGGCGGTGCAGTTCACTGAATATTATGACCAGCGCCGTGTCTCATCCGACATCCTCATCCGTACCAATGCGCGGGTTAATTTCCAAGGGCGCAGCACCGATTCAGCGGTGGTAAATGATTACTTGATATTGGGCGGCAGTGTGTTGAATGCCAATACCCTCACAATCCAAAGCAACGCCGTTGCCACCATAGACATCCGGTTTCGAAGTGATGCTGCTGACAATACGTCGGGGGTGATCTTGGATGCAAAAACGGTCATCGAAGCCGGTGGTACATTGATGTTTGCCCATTCGCGGCAGAATGACGGGCTACCGGGCATGACGGGAGAGCATTTAGTGCGCGGTAATATTGAAGGGCGGGGCACTGGGGTGGGGGCTTGTTGCGGGACGGATGGGGAATCCATTGTGGATTTGCGGATTGGCATTGGAAGCCCAAGCACCAACATTTTGATAGGTGGTTTCACCAATGGGGTGATTTTTGCGCCGTCAGTGGCCTTGATTGTGAACAGTCCGGTAACGAATTGTTGCAACGGCTTGCGCATCCAGGGGCCCGGGGCTTACGTGACCAACTTGGTGACGGCGTCCCGCTTGCAGAATTTGCAGGGCACCAACGGCACTTTGACGATAGCGTTTAGCGACAGCTCCTCGCAAACGTTTGCTGCGGGGCCCAGCTCGCCAAGTCCCATCAAGCTTGGGTTTGACGTAACCACCAACACAGTTTCGCCGGTATATACTATTGGCCAGACGGCTAATGACATGGCCAATTTCAGCGGCTTGGTGGTCAAGGGTGGGACGGTTCAAATGGGAGCGGACCAATCTTTTGTGGGGACCACTTCCATCCGGAGCACCTTGGATGTTTGCGGGGGGACGTTGGTTTTGGGAAGCGGGAGCACTCCGCGCACCTTGACCATTGAAGGCAACGCCTTGTTACAAGGCGGAACTCTAAGCGGTGGCGGTGGTTCCACCAAAGGGACCTTGGTGGTGGGAGGCGATTTGACCTCCTCCGGCACCACCTTGGCCAACGCGCCCAACATCACCATGAACCCCGCTGCCAGCGAAACCACCTACGTCAACGGCACCACACCCTTGAGCGGAATGGGGGCGTTTGTGAAAAACGGGCCAGGCACAACGGTTTTGGAAAATGAAATTAATCCCACGCGTGTGGTCATTAACAATGGCACTTTGCTTTTGGGAGCGGATGAGCGGATTGGAAATACGGTGCCCATGACTTTGTCAGGCGGTACCTTCGCTACGGGCGGGTATGATGAAACGCTGGGCAAGTTGACCTTGGACGCCAACTCGACGATTGATTTGGGGGCTGGCAGCAGCATTTTGACGTTTGCCAACAGCACCACTGAGGCTTGGAATGCGTCGGCCATCCTGAACATCGTCAACTGGAGCGGCAGCGTTTATGGCGGCGGGACGGACCAGGTTTATTTTGGGACGGGCGGCTTGACTTTCGGTCAGCTTTCACAAGTCAGGTTTGTGAATCCATTTGGTTTGACACCTGGTATTTACAACGCGGTGTTGCTGAGCAGTGGGGAAATTGTGCCGGTGCCTGAACCGGCGACCATAGTGGCAATTTTCTTGTTGGCCGGTCTGATTGCTTGGCGCGAGCGTGTCCGATTGCTAGGGTGGTGGCGGCGTTTGCTTGCTGCCCGTTCGTGAACCAGGCGGGTTGCTGCATCCAGTTAGTTTCCCACCAGAATTTTTTTAATTTTTCTGGTTGCGTTGTTTTCAGGGGAGTGCTATCTACAATCCGTACCCAGAAATGACCATATCTGTCGTTGGCCCAAGCCATTGTCAAAGCAATCTCAGTGCTTTATGGACGATGGTGGCTGATGGCGGGTTAGCTCTGTAGAAAGGAAAAATGCCTATGCAAACGCAACGAGAAAAAATGGTGGCGGGGGGAACAAACTGTGACCGGCTGTTTGAGGGGTTCAGGAGGGGAATAAAGCATTGGCTCATGGTAGGTTCCATGGCATTGACAGCCTCGGTTGCCCAAGCTCAATGGGTGGCCATCAATGATGTTTTCAACGGGCCGTTGACGCATGCCAACGTGACTACCTACGGCACGGTGGCTTCCGGCGTTTCCATCACTGGGAGCGGCTTGTTGAAGGATTTGACTACCGGGGGGAATCTGTCGGTAACACTGGAAATTTATAATGAAAACGTGGTACCTGCCGGTACGATGGGCACACCGAACCAAGACACACCGGCAATGAACATGTTTGGCCCGTATGTGGATTGGAGCACGGCATCGGGAGGGCAGAATGCTGTGTATTTGGACTCGCTTACGGATGTCATTTATTACCGATTCACAGGGCTCAATCCAAACGCCCGGTATTCGTTTCACGGCACGGCCGTACGGGGCAATTCGGGTTATACCGTCCGTTGGACTCGCGTGACCTTGCAAGGGGCCGAATCCTTTGATGCAGCGCATTTGACTGGTCCCAGCAGCCCGGGAATTTTGGATTCCCAGTATCCAGGTTCCGGACTGGGGCCCAATGAAGCGGCCTTTAATCCCGGGTACAACGTGGTAGCAGGCGATGTGGTGGGCTGGACAAATATAGACCCAGGTCCTGACGGTGAGTTCATTGTGGTTTGCCGTGTGTACAATGGCCCTATACCGACTGGTACTGCAGCCTCAGTTTCGTACGGTTTTAACGCCATCCGTTTGGAGGAATTGATGAGCGGCCCGATTGAAATTGTTCGGAACCCGGAAACCAATGTTGTGGTGGAGGCTTTCAGTCCTTGGTCTCTTACGGTGGAGACTTTGGGTGGCGGGCCGCAGTATCAATGGTACAAAGGCGTTCCGGGCAATGCAGTGCCCATTGAAGGGGCAACACGGCGAACCTACAGTGTCAGCAGTGCATCCTTGGAAGATTCAGGGACGTATTTTGTCGTGATTCGCAATCAATTCAACGCGATGACCAGCACGGTGTCCACTGTGTCGGTGTTTGTAAATCCCATTGAAATCACCCAACAGCCAACCAACCGGCTGACTGTGGTGCAATTGCGCCCCATCAATTTAACTGTGGGCGTTACCGGTACCCATCCGCAATTCCAGTGGTATAAGAACAATCAACCCATACCTGACGCGACCAACCAGACATTCACCATCGCCTCGGCGGCGGACAGCGACAGTGGAAACTATTTTGTGGTGGTGACCAACATATTATACGGGGCCACCAGCACGGTGGCGCAGGTCATTGTGTCTTCGGACGTGGCCCCGCCGCAGGTGGTGCGCATAGTGCCGAATAGTTTCCATGACCAACTGATCGTGGAATTTGATGAAGCGGTGGACCCGACAGTGGCTTCCAGCTCCGCCAATTACGTTCCAGATCCGCCTTTTGATATTTATTCGGTCACGATGCCCAATGAGCGCACGGCGGTGTTAACTGTTTCGCCGTTACCGCCCAATTCATCTTTCACGCTCCAAATTTTTGGCCAAGATTTGGTGGGGAATATCTTGTTTGACACCTTGCCCTTTACAACTTGGGCGCCGAATTTGGCAGGCGGGGTCTTGTTTGATGTGTATTACACGGGTGGTGGGACGGCCATTACAAACCTGCTAAATCATACCAACTTCCCTCATGCGCCGGACAGCAGCTTTGTTTTGACCAACTTTGACACCACGGTTTTCTGGCCCGATGCCAGCAATGGTGAGCCTTATCGTCAAAATTACGGCGCTCGATTGCGCGGCTTTTTCATTCCGACTGTGTCCGGAGATTATCATTTCTTCATCCGGAGCGATGACGCCTCGGAATTGTACTTGAACCCCAACGGACCATCCGAAGATGGAAAGGTGCGCGTGGCGTATGAGACGGGCTGCTGCCAGGCCTTCTTGGAGCCCGGAGCAATGCAAACCTCGAGCAATACCTTTGCACTCATTGCCGGGCGTCCGTATTACGTGGAGGCGGTGTACAAGGAAGGGACGGGCGGCGACTGGTGTCAGGTGGCGGCGCGGCGAGTGGGCGATTCGACGCCTGCGGCGCAGTTGTTGCCAATTATTAACGTAGGCTTGCCTTACCTGCCACCGGGTCTGTATGGGCAGAATTCATTTTTGGAGGAGCCACAGGATTTGACCCGCGAGGCCCCGGCGAGCTTCACACTTTCGGCGTTGGCCACGAATAGTCTGAATGTGCCCTTCTCGTATCAATGGCAGCGCAATGATGGTGCTGGATTTGTGGATGTCCCCAATGCCCGAGGGCGGACACTGTCTTATACCAATTTAACGGTGGCGGACAATGGGGCGCAATTCCGGGTGATTGTGGCTGCCGGAAATACGGCAATCACCAGCCGCGTGGCCACGGTCACCATTACGCCGGATGCAACCGGGCCGCAGGTGGTCAACGCACGGCGGGAAGCCAATTTAACAACCATTACGGTGAATTTCAGCGAACCGTTGGATCCGGTTTCTGCTACATCACCGAACAACTATCAAGTTTGTGATGCCTTCATCCCCAACCGCTGTGTTGCAGTATTAAGTGTGACATTGACAAACAACGACACGAGTGTGGTCTTAGAAACGGAAATGCCGGATTTGGCGGGGACATACCGGCTGAGAGTCAGCGGGGTAACTGACGTTCATGGTAATTTGGTCCGGCCGCCCACGACGGTGTCGCTGCGTATTGTGGCGTCGTTCCAGCAGGGCCTGAATGGCTACGCCGGTGCTCAGGATACCGCACTACGCCAAGCGAATCCTGACAATAACTATGCCACATCAACATCCCTTTTGGTGGATGCTTCCGATGGTGGTGGTGTGCAGCAAGTCTTGCTGGCATTCCGGAATCTCTTTGGCACAGGGCCGGGCCAAATTCCGCCGGGAGTGAATTTGAGGTCGGCGACTTTGACCTTGTTCTCCATTGATTCCAATGCCCAGTCGCCAGGGCCGGTGTACCTGCACTTGATGTTGACTAATTGGGATGTGGGCACGGTGACGTGGAACAGCATGGGAGGTGGCGTCAATACCAATGGTGTGGAAGCCACAAGTGCCAATTATGGGTCGATCATTCCGAACTTCTCCGACCCGGGTGGCGCTACATGGCAAACCCGGCAGGTGGATGTTTTGAGTTCAATCCAAGCTTGGGCCTCCGGACAGGTGCCCAATGAAGGGTGGGTGTTTATCAACGTGAACACTGACGGCTACCGGTTCAGTTCGTCTGAATATAGCGAAGTGCAATACCGGCCACTGTTGCAGGTGGAATATGAACCGGCTACTGATGTGCAACCGGTGCAAATCGTTGGCCAACCAGCGCCCACCGTGAACATTAATGAAGGACAGTCCGTGGATTTGACGGTAACGGTCACAGGCACGCGGCCTGAATATCAGTGGTACAAGGATGGTACCATTATTACGGGGGCCACCAATGCTACGTTGACGCTTTCGCGTGTCAATGAAACTGCCTCCGGCCGGTACTTCTGCATCGTGAGCAACTTTGCGCCGAGCATCGTGCAAAGTGCCGATTCGATTGTAGTGGTCAATCCGGACACCAACCGGCCGGTGGTGGTGAGTGCTTTGGCCACTACCAACCTGTCCGAAATCCGGGTGGTGTTCTCCAAACCAATGGATGCAGCCAGCCTTGCCCAAGCCGGGCGGTTTGTTGTGGCTCCGGCTTACGGTGGCACACCGTTGAATGTTACAGGGGTAACGCTTGCGACCAATGGGTTGACAGCGACCGTGACCACCGAGCCGCGCAACGCCTTCACCTACTACACCTTGACGGTGCGGGACGTGACGGATGCGGCCTACCGGCACAATGTACTCTCGCCCAATCCCACATGGATGGTGCTTGGCTCGCAAATCAGCCTGATAGCTCCCATTAGTGAGTGGAAATATTACGAGACGGGTGACCCGGGTGTGAATTGGACCACGGCGGGTTACGACGACAGTGGCTGGAGCAATGGCGTGGCATTGCTCGTCGGCAAAACTGGCACGCTTGGGCAGGGGGATATCCCTGTTGCAACAAGGTTGACGATGGGGCAGACCACCTACTATTTCCGAGGGCGGTTCAATATGCCGTCGTTGGCCCAATTATCCGGCCTACAATCCTTCCAACTTTGGGTGCGGCCGATTATTGACGATGGTGCGGTATTCCATCTGAATGGAGCGGAAGCCTATCGGTTGGGGATGACCAATTCCGGACCGATAGACTTTAATACCTTTGCGATCCGCACGCAAGGCAATGATTATCGGTGGGAGGGACCGTACGCCCTGCCTGTTGGCAACTTGGTGTTTGGCGGGGAAAATCTGATTGCGGTGGAAGTGCACCAGGTCAACGCCACCAGCAGCGACGTGGCGTTTGCTGCGGAGTTGCTCATCAATGTGCCGCCCGTGGAGTTGCGGCTGCAACCGGCGGTGGTGAGCGGCGACACGCTGCAAATCACCTGGCCGCCGTTGGCCGGATTCCAGTTGTATCAGGCGGACCGTGTGGAGGGACCGTACACGCCTGTGCCGGGCAATCCGATGGGAACTTATTCCATCTCCACGCGCCTGGCTCCTGGCAAGTTCTTCCAAGTGCGGCAGGCGGCACAATAGAACTTAAGGTTCACGCAACGCCCACCCCGCAAAACGGGGTGGGCGTTTTTTTTGGCATTGCGTTGGGACGCTGGGACGGTTTCAATGCGGGGCATCCGCACTGCCCTGTGGTTCCATGAAGGGACCACCTTGGCCGCGGTGTAATGATCTATGGCGCCCAAAACTTCAATTCCACATTCACGGGGGTACGTTGTCTTGGTGTGTTTGGTGGCGGCTCTGGCCGGATTATTGTTTGGATACGATACAGGAGTTATTGCCGGGGCCATTGGATTCATGCGGACGAAATTCAGTCTGTCACCCGTGCAAGAAGGGTGGACGGCGGCGAGCATTTTGGTGGGATGCATGGTGGGAGTGTTGGTGGCCGGGCCATTGGCGGATCGTCTCGGGCGCAAGCGGTTGTTGGTGATTGCCGGATGGTTGTTTGGGCTTTCCTCGGTTGGCACAGCACTGCCCCCCACGTTGACGGTGTTTATTGTGTTTCGGCTGATGGCCGGGGTGGCGGTGGGAGCGGCCTCCATGGCGGCCCCGATGTACATTGCAGAAATTTCACCTGCCGAATGGCGGGGTCGGTTGATATCGGTGAATCAACTGGCCATCGTGTCGGGCATCTTTGTCGTCTATTTCGCCAACTGGTTTATTGCCAGTCTGGGAAACGAGGCGTGGAATCAAGAGTACGGCTGGCGATGGATGTTTGCCTCATGTGCGGCGCCGTCGGTGTTATTTTTGGTGTTGCTGCTTTGGGTGCCAGAAAGTCCGCGTTGGTTGGTGAAGCAAAATCGGCTGGAGGAAGCGGCGGCTGTTATGGAGCGTGTGCAAGGCCGCGAGGCCGCAGCCATCGAACTGAAAACCATAAGCGCCGCCATTCAAGAGGAAGAGCCTGGATTGGGGCAATTACTGAAGCCCGGGCTCAGGCGGGCATTGGTGATGGGCATCGTGCTGGCATTTTTGCAACAGTTCACAGGCATCAATGCGTTCATTTATTTCGGCGCGGAGATATTCAAAAGCATGGGCAGTTCCACCGAGACGGCTTTGATTCAGCATGTGCTATTGGGCGGGGTGAACTTTTTGTTTACGCTTGTGGCCATTGCCACGGTGGACCGGCTGGGACGCAAACCGTTGATGGTGGCTGGATGCGTGGGGATGGGTTTGTGTTTGTTCGGATTGTTCTTCATGTCGGGCAAAACGGGTGGCTCGGATACCCTCAAATTGATTTGCATCCTGGGTTACATTGCTTGCTTTGCCCTCAGCTTGGGACCGGTGACGTGGGTGATTTTGGCAGAGATATTTCCCACTCGAGTCCGTGGCCGGGCCTTGGGCTTGGCGACATTTTGTTTGTGGCTGGGGGATTTTTTGGTGACGCAGACTTATCCTATGATGGCGGACAATGCCTGGCTGCAGGAGCATTTCCGGCAGGCGTTTCCGTTCCTGTTGTATGGCGCCTTCTGTGTAGTGGAGGTGGTGTACGTCGTCCTTTGGGTGCCGGAAACCAAAGGAAAAACATTGGAACAAATCGAAGCAGGGTGGCGTCATGCCGACTCCCGGCAGTCTTCCTGACTGCCTGCATGGAATGTCTGCGCCCAACTCTCAGCTTACGCCTTCGCCGACAGGTTTAATTCTTTTGCAATGAGGGGCTGAAATATTTCCAAGCCTCGACAAACAGCGTGAGGGCAAAAATGGCCAGAGCGACTCCAAGAGTTTGGAGGACCACGCGATAGATTCGGCCCCGAAGGAAGGCGCGGCCCTTGCCCGCAATCACCGCGATGATGGCTTTGATTCCGCAAAGGAGGACGTAAAAAATAAGGAAAAAGGCGGCGACCGCCTCCCATCCCACTTGACGTGCCTTCAAGACGGTGGCAGCGCCGACGGTGAACCAGAAAAGCCACGGATTTGGGCTGAGCCAATTGGTGATGAGCCCTTTTTGCCATGAGCGCGCTGGTTCCGGAGTGGAATTTGTATCCGCAGGGACGACGGGACGCAGGCTTTGCCATGCCAGTCGCAATACAAAAAGCCCGCCAGCGAGGGAAATAATGCCTAAAAGCGGGCGTAGCTGCGCAGCCTGGCTGGTGAACCAAAGGGACAAGACGATGACCGGTAAATCGGTAACGAGCGGGACCAAAGAAGTTTTCAGCCCCTCCTTGACGCCATGTTTCAGCGATTGGAGGAGCACCAACGTCATCAGGGGTCCCGGCGCAAAACCGGCGGAAAGACCCAACAACAGACTGGCTGCAATGATTTCCGACACGGTCCGCATTTAGCCCCTCAGGACAACAAGAGTCAATTCTCTGAAAAAAAACACTTGAGGAATTGGGCATGATAAGACAATTTCTGCGGTCTCTGAATGACAAGGCCAATGGCTTCGCCCTCGCATCAGAAAGCGGTGCCGAAGGCCAAAAAAGCGGACGACAATGCGCTGCATTTTGCATGGGATGATGCTTTTGGGTTTGGCGCTGGCGTGTAACGCGCAGGCGCTGGAGGGGGCTGTGTCTCCAGCTCCGTGGCTGCTGGCGGCCCAAGGGTTGCCGGAGGCGGCCCCAGATGTATTTGCGCTGGGGCCCCTGAAGGTCAGCAACTCAATGGTGGTCACGTGGATTGTAGCGCTGACGGTGATTTTGTTTGCGCGTGTGGCCACCCGGCGGATGGAGCTTGTGCCCGCGGGCAAGCAAAACTTTGTCGAGTGGTTGGTGGAAAGCCTGCATGATTTTCTGGAAAGCATCATTGGGCCGGAGTTGGTCAAAAAGACGTTTTGGTTTTTTGCCACCATCTTCATTTTCATCTTGTTCAGCAACTGGTTTGGGTTGATTCCAGGGGTGGGAACGATTGGTTGGTATGACCCGGAACATCCCGGGCACATGGCGCGACCGTTGTTCCGCGGGGTAAATGCCGATTTGAATATGACGGCCGCAATGGCGATGATTTTCTTCGTCATGTGGACCATCTGGGCCTTTCAAGCCAACGGTGCCAAGGGTTTTGTGCTGCATTTGTTCGGTCCCAAAGGAGACACCACCGGCGCGTTGAAGGTGCTGATGATTCTGGTGTTTTTACTCGTAGGGGTGCTGGAGGTGGTGTCCATCTTGTTCCGGCCGGTTTCCTTGAGCTTCCGTTTGTATGGCAACATTTTTGCGGGTGAAAACATGTTGGAAAGCATGGCCCGGCTGGTGCCGGCGCTGAGTTGGTTGATTCCCATACCGTTTTATTTTCTCGAAGTCCTTGTGGGCCTGGTGCAGGCGCTGGTCTTCATGTTGTTGACCGCGGTCTTCACCTTGTTGATATGCACGCACGAAGAGGGACACGAGAAAGGACATCATTAAGCGCTGCGGCGCTGTGAGACACTTTCGGCGGCTGGACCGTGCCTGGAGCGCGGGAGTCGCCGGAAACAACGAAAGGACAAAACTATGTTGACGCCAATCCTTGCGGCGGCCGAACCGGTGGCCGAAGCCGTAAAAGCGGCGGGCATGACGGGCAACCTGCACATTGGGCTGGCCTGCTTGGGCGCAGCTCTGGGCGTGGGCTTCATTGGCATGAAGGCCTCTGAAGCGGTGGGGCGCAATCCGGGCGCTTCGACCAAAATCCTCGTGCAGGCGATTCTGAGCACCGCCTTTGCCGAAGGGATCGTGTTCTTCGCGATCTTTTTGGCCAAATAATCCATCGGCGCCGGGGGCCGTGGCCCCTGGCGTCCGCCCATTTTAACCGGGACACCGTTGTATGAACGATATGCTTCTGTTGGCCGCGGGCACATTGCAGGACACCGCCCGTGAAACGGCCCTGACCTTCGGGCTGGACTGGCCGCATTTCATCGCGCAATGCGTCAGCTTTGGCATCGTGGCGTTTCTCCTGCACCGGTTTGCTTACAAGCCCGTGCTCAAGATGTTGGAAGAGCGCCGGCAGCGCATCGCTGAAAGCCTGGCCAATGCCGAGAAAATCAAAGAAGAACTGGCCAAGACCGAGCAGGCGCGCCAGGAAATCCTGGCCCAAGCCAATGCCCAGGCCAACCGGGCCATAGAGGAAGCACGCGCGGCGGCGGCCCGTTTGCTGGAGGCGGAGACTCAAAAGGCGATTGCGGCAGCCAATCAAATCATTGCCAAGGCCAATGAGGCCAATGCGGCTGAAATGGCACGGTTGCGTGCAGAGTTGAAGCGTGAAATTGGACGCTTGGCGGTGCAGGCGGCCATGCAGGTCACGGGCAAGATTTTAACGCCGGAAGACCAGAAACGGTTGGCGGAGGAAACCAACCGAGAGCTGGCGGCCTGAGAGACTGCGGCCTCAAGCGCTGATAACAAAGTCCAAGGCAAGATTGAGGTAAAATTGTGAAAGTGACCAAACAGGCGCGACGCGAAGCCAAGAAGCTGTTTGCCTTGTGCAAGGTGAACGGAGTGCTGGACGAGGCGCGCGTGCGGCAGGTGGTGACGGCGGTGGCAGAGCAAAAACCCCGCGGTCACCTTGGCATCCTGCATCATTTTCAGCGATTGGTGCGTTTGGAAATCCAACGGCGCACAGCCCGCGTGGAAAGCGCCATTTTTCTGCCCCCGCCGCTGCGGCAGGGGGTGGAGGCGGGATTGACCCGCCGGCACGGGCCGGGATTACGGTTCGAATTTGTGGAAAATCCGGCGCTGCTGGGTGGCCTGCGGGTGCAGGTGGGCAGCGAGGTATTGGATGGCAGCGTGCGCAGCCGTCTGGAAGAGCTGGAGGAGAAGCTGGGAGGGTGAGAAGGCATTTTTGATACGTTATGAGCAACATTCTGCAGGAAATTGAAAGCCAGATTGCGGGTATTAAGAGCACGGTAGCCCGACGCAACGTGGGTGTGGTGCGCGAAATCGGCGATGGTGTCGCCAAGATTGAAGGTTTGGACGACGCCATGTTGAACGAGATGCTTGATTTCGGCGATGGAGTCACCGGCCTGGCCTTGAACCTTGAGGAAACGGAAGTGGGCGCCATCATCCTCGGAGATTATTTGAAGGTAAAGGAAGGCCAGGAGGTGCGCACCACGGGCAAGCTGCTGCAAGTGCCTGTGGGGATGGGGCTGTTGGGCCGGGTGGTTAATGCTTTGGGCGAACCTATTGATGGGAAGGGCCCCATCACGGCCTCGGGCGCGTACCCTGTGGAAAAGATTGCGCCGGGCATCATCAAACGCCGGTCCGTCAACCAACCGGTGCAGACCGGCATCATGGCGGTGGACGCCATGATTCCCATCGGGCGCGGCCAGCGCGAATTGATCATTGGGGACCGTTCCACAGGCAAGACAACCATCTGCATTGATACCATCATCAACAATGCACGCTTGAACCGCGAAGCTGAGCGGCGCGGCGACAAGACCTACCGCCCACTGTACAGCATCTATGTGGCCATCGGTCAGAAGCAGTCCAACATCGCGCGCGTGATCAGCGTTTTGGAGCAATATGAAGCCATGCCTTACACCATTGTGGTGGTGGCCTCGGCTTCGGATAGCGCCACCATGCAATATCTGGCCCCCTTTGCCGGAGCGGCGATGGGTGAATGGTTTATGGACAACGGCATGGACGCGCTGATTATCTATGACGATTTGTCCAAGCACGCGGTGGCCTACCGGCAGGTGTCCCTGGTGTTGCGGCGGCCCTCTGGACGTGAAGCCTATCCGGGTGACGTTTTCTATCTGCACAGCCGTTTGTTGGAGCGCGCGGCCCGTTTGAACGAGAAAAACGGCAATGGTTCCTTGACGGCGCTGCCGATTATCGAGACGCAGGCGGGAGACGTCTCTGCGTATATTCCCACCAACGTAATTTCCATCACCGACGGGCAAATCTTCCTTGAGACGGACCTTTTCTATCAAGGCGTTCGCCCGGCGATCTCCGTGGGTATTTCTGTTTCCCGCGTAGGCTCGGCGGCGCAAGTGAAAGCAATGAAACAGGTGGCCGGGCGCATCAAGGGCGAGCTGGCGTTGTTCCGCGAGCTGGCGGCCTTTGCGCAATTTGGCAGTGACCTTGATGCCAAGACGCTGGCACAGCTTGAACGCGGCAAACGCATTGTGGAAGTGTTCAAGCAGCAGCAGTTCAATCCGATACCGGTCGAAATTCAGGTGGCCATCTTGTGGACGGTCCAGAACGGCTTCATGGACGATGTGCCGGTGGACAAGATCAAGGATTTTCAGGCCAAGCTGACCGACTTTTTGGTGAACCGGAAAGCCGATTTGATGGCGCAACTGGAGCGGGAAAAGGCGCTGAGCGACCTGCTGGTCAATCAGCTCAAGGCGGCGGTCACCGAGTTCAAACAGACTTACCAATAACCCGAATCTGACGCATGCCCAGCACGCGCGACATACGCCGACGCATCAAGTCCGTCAAAAGCACGGCCCAGATTACCAAGGCCATGCAGATGGTGGCGGCGGCCAAGATGCGCAAGGCGCAGCAGGCTGCCCTGGCAGGGCGGCCCTATGCGTCTTTGTTGAACCGGGTGATGGCCGAAGTTTCCCATCACACGGGGGATTACCAGCATCCATTGATGCAGGCCCGCCCGGTGGAGCGGCGAGCCGTCATCCTCGTCACCACAGACAAGGGATTGTGCGGGGCGCTAAACAGCAATTTGCTGCGCGAAAGCCTCCGGTTTGACCCTGCCACAACGGTTTTCATCGCCGCGGGGCGGAAAGGCTCGCAATTTGTGGCGCGGACCAAGCGCCAGTTGGCCGCTGAATTCAGTTACAAGGACACGCCGCAATTCAGCGAAGCGCGTGCCATTTGCAAGTTTGCCTGTGATTTGTTCACCGAGGGCGAGGTGGATGAAGTGCAGGTGCTCTACACCAACTTTATTTCCACGTTGAACCAGCGCCCGGAGGCAAGGGTGTTGTTGCCGGTGGGGCAGTTGCAGGCGGTGAGTGCGGACTTCTCCGGTGAAAACCAGACTGAAGCGCCTTTGCCGGCGGGGAGCTCGGAGTTTTTATTTGAACCATCGGCGGAGCAGGTATTTGACGCACTGCTTCCGCATTACCTGAATTTTCAGGTGTACCAGTACCTTCTGGAGGCCAAGGCCAGCGAGCACAGCGCGCGGATGGTGGCCATGAAGAATGCCACGGACAACGCCAACCAGCTCATCCGGACGTTGACCCTCCAGTACAACAAGATGCGCCAGGCGGGCATCACCAAGGAATTGTTGGAAATTGCCTCCGCCACGATGGCGTTGGAATAAACAGGATTTAGAACCACATGAACAAAGGCAGAATCGTACAAATCATCGGTCCGGTGGTGGACGTTGAGTTTCCGGAGCAACTGCCCGGCATCTATAATGCGTTGACGGTGGAGTTCACCGTGTGGGGGCAAAAGCAGAAGCTGACGCTGGAGGTGCAGCAACACTTGGGCGGCAAGTGGGTGCGCACGGTGGCCATGGGCAGCACGGAAGGGTTGAAGCGCAATCTGGAAGTGGTGGACACCGGCGGCCCCATTTCCATGCCCGTGGGGGACGAGGTCATGGGCCGCGTCTTCAACGTGGTGGGCGAGCCCGTGGACGAGCGCGGGCCGGTTCCGGCGAAGAAGCGCTATCCCATTCACCGTCCGGCGCCGACGTTGACCGAGCAATCCACCAGCCCGCAGATTTTGACCACCGGCATCAAGGTCATTGATTTGATTTGCCCCTTCCTTAAAGGTGGTAAAGTGGGCGCTTTCGGTGGGGCCGGCGTGGGCAAGACCGTGGTCATCATGGAGTTGATCAACAACATTGCCAAAATGCACGGCGGCGTTTCGGTGTTTGCAGGCGTGGGCGAGCGCACACGCGAGGGCAACGATCTCTACCACGAAATGTCCGAGGCCGGGGTTATCAACCAGCAGGACTTGGGCAAGTCCAAAATCGCGCTTGTCTATGGACAGATGAATGAACCGCCCGGGGCGCGTCTGCGCGTGGCTTTGAGCGGACTGGCCATCACGGAATACTTCCGCGATGAAAAGAATCAGGACGTGCTGCTGTTCGTGGACAACATCTTCCGGTTTTCGCAGGCGGGCTCTGAGGTGTCAGCCTTGCTCGGGCGCACGCCCAGCGCCGTGGGTTACCAGCCCACGTTGGCCGCGGAAATGGGTGATTTGCAGGAGCGCATTACGTCCACCAAGAAGGGCTCCATCACCTCGTTCCAGGCGGTGTACGTGCCTGCAGACGACTTGACCGACCCGGCCCCGGCCACCACTTTTGCGCACTTGGATGCGACAGTGGTGTTGGAGCGTTCCATCGCCGAGCTGGGCATTTATCCGGCGGTGGACCCGCTGGCTTCCACTTCCCGGGCGCTGGCGCCTGAAATTGTGGGACAGGAGCATTACGATGTGGCGCGCGGTGTTCAGCGGGTGTTGCAACGATACAAAGACTTGCAAGACATCATCGCCATCTTGGGCATGGACGAGCTCTCTCCCGAAGACAAATTGACTGTCTTCCGCGCCCGTAAGATTCAGCGGTTTTTGAGCCAGCCTTTCAACGTAGCCAGTGTGTTCACCGGTCGCGAAGGCAAGACCGTGCCTGTGGCCGAGACGGTGCGTGGGTTCAAGGAAATCCTCGAAGGCAAGCACGATGATGTGCCTGAGGGTAATTTCTACATGAAAGGCAGCATTGACGAAGTGCGCGAATAACAATGGGCGGCCGAGCGGTGCCGCCGTTCCACCATGGCTTCACAATTGAAATTGGAAATCGTCACCCCGGAGGGGGTCACCACCTCCGAAATGGTGGACTATGTAACCCTGCCCGGCTTGGAAGGGGAGATGGGTGTGTACCCCATGCACGTGCCTTTGATGACGCAAATTGTGGCGGGTGAAATTGTGGTGCGCAAGGGCAACGAGGAATACCTGCTGGCGGTGGGCGATGGCTTCGTGGAAATCACCGCCGACCATGTGGCGGTGTTGACCGATATGGCCATCAAGGCCAATGACATTGACGAAGCCAAAGCCGAGGAAGCCCGGCGCCGTGCGGAGGCGCGGCTGAAGGAAAAATTGACGCAGGAGGAATTGGCCGCAACGCAGGCGGCCCTGGCCCGGTCGGCGGCTTTGTTGCAGGTCAAGAAGCGCTCCCAGCGTCGTTAGAAAAAAGGCAGGAAATTACAGGGTGAACAAGGGGGGCTGGGAAGCTTTTCAGGGGAAGCTTTATCTGATTCTTTCTTGCCTGTGAGCCCGAATTGGGGGTAAAGGTTTGTTCGGTAAAGCGGTTGCGCGAGTAGCTCAACTGGATAGAGTGACGGCCTCCGGAGCCGTAGGTTGTGGGTTCGACTCCCGCCTCGCGCACCACTTTCTTACTGAACATTGCCACGTGGCCAGTGATGGCAAGTTGAATATGGAAAAAAAGAAATGGTTTGCACCCATTGAGGAGAAGACCCACGACATTGGGGAATTGGACCTGCCCCGCAAGTGTCTTGTGTTGGATGATGACGAGGAGTTTATCCGCATTTTGACCGAGTTTTTGCAATCCCAGAACTGGCAGGTACATACGGCCAAATCAGGCGTTGAAGGCCTGAAAAAAATCATGGCGGATGACTTTGATTTGGTGATTTGTGACATGGTCATGCCGCATTTGCCCGGGGATATGTTTTACCTGGCCGTTGAGCGCGCCAAACCGCGGTTGTGTCGGCGATTTGTTTTCATCACCGGCCACAAGGGCGACCCCAAGATTGATGCCTTCATCCGAAAGGTAGGAGGGTTGATGTTGTGGAAACCTTTCCAACTTCACGAACTGCAGATGGCGATTCAATCAGTCTTGCGCAAGGCAGCCCGCGAGGAAGCAGCAGGCTAGGACAATAGCATACCGGACAACGCCCAGAGCGTTGGAAGGCTGTTCTCGAAAGCTTGCCACCGCTTGTCCAAACGGTTATGCCTGACTGTGCATGATGTTGGCCGTAATTAATTTGGGGCCCCTTCTCATGGTGGGGAGTCTTTGGTTGGGAGTTTGGCTCGGATGGACTTCGTTGGCCTGCCGGTGGCAGGCAGGGGCAAATGACAGGGCGTGGAAAAGTGCCCGCCGCTTCTTGACGGGAGGATTGGCTGCCTTGGCCGGTCATACCCTTATCACTTTCGACAATTACCACAATTGGAGTCATGAGATGGCGCGCGTGGCGATGGAGTTGCGGGTGGCGGAATATCTGCCCGTCAAGAGCGGGGCGATCATTTATCTCACATATTTCTATCTTGCCTTGTGGGTCATCGAGGTGGTTTGGAGTTGGGCAGCATTTGATTCGTGGCAAACGCGTGGACGTTGGTTGGATGGGGCGATTCAATTTTATCTTCAGTTGTATGGTCTGGTGCTCATCCTTTGGGTGGGGGGAGTTGGAGCCCATTATGTGCCGCCGTGGTTGCCGGGATTGTTGACGATATTGGCGGTGGGGGGAGCGACATGGTTTTGGCGGCGGTGGTTGGCGCGGCGTCGAGCGGTTTAGGTTGCCAAAGCCGTTAAGCCCAGGATCAGCCTTTCATCCGGAGCACCGCCGTGATCACGGTACTGGTGATGTATTGACGGATGTAGGTAAATGGTACAAAGTAATTCATCACGACAGCGCGCCAACCAGCCATTGAATCCATTTCCAATATGACAACCGCTGAGAGCAACGCAGTCGCGGCGCATGAGAACGATGCATCGCAGGAGGCCACCATCCTTTTAGTCAGCCAGCAGTTTGCGCATCGGGAGGAATTGACGCAGATGTTGGTGGGCGGGGGCCACCGGGTTTTGTTCCCTCCATCATTGGCGGAAGCGCAGGCACGAATTACCAGCGGTGATGTGTTGGTGGTGGCCACGGCGTTGCCGGGCGAGGCGGAGTTTGGTGTGTTATGTGCTTTGCGGGATAGTGAGACGGCATGGCATGTGCCGGTCATCATCATTAGTGAAAGCGCCGATGAATCTGCGTTGAACAGTTGCCTGCGGTTGGGGGCGGCGGATGCCTTGTGTTGGCCGGTGGAGGATGCCCGCCTCAAGGCCCGCATCAAGGGGTGTCTGGCCATCAAGCAGCATTGGCAGTTGCTGGCCTTGAATTTGGATTTAACTGCCCGTGCCAAACAGGAAGCGGAGCGCCTGGCGGCCAGCCTGATAGATTTGGGCGTGGGGATGGTCAAGGAAAAAGACCCGCTGCAGGTGATGGAAATGATTTTGAAGGAGGCCATGCGCATCACCGATTGTGAAGGTGGCACCATTTACATGCGGGGTCTGGATCAAACCTTGCGCTTTCTCCTGGTGCGCAATGACATGTTGGACATCAACATGGGAGGCAGCACCGGCAAACCGATTACCTTTCCGCCCCTTAAATTGATTGGTGAGGATGGCAAACCCAATCATCAATATGTGGCCAATCACGCAGCGCTGACGGGGCAAACGGTGAACATTGAGGATGCCTACTCTGCGGGGCGCTTTGATTTTTCCGGCACGCGAAGGTTTGACGCCAACACCGGTTACCGCAGCAAATCCTTTTTAACGGTGCCCCTGAAAAATGAGCGGCAACAAGTTATCGGTGTGCTGCAACTCATCAATGCGCGGGATCCCAAAACAGGGGCTATTGTCCGGTTCGATGCCGCAGTGCAGCCCACGATTGAAGCGTTTGCTGTGGTGGCTGCTGCAGTTTTGGATGCCTACCGCTCCAAAGAACTCGGGAGCAGTAATGTATAAATAAATTTACCTCCCTTCCCCTGCGCTTGGCGGGAAAAGGGGAATTCCTCAGACAGACCGAGGCGTCTGTTGATTCAAGTTACCACCATGACACTGTTGACCCCGCCGTAGGGGTCGGGGGCGCATTCGGTGGCCGCCGGGTCAGGCAGCCATTGCCCATCCACGACAAACTTATATTCATACCGCCCCGGTGCCAGGTTGACACAGAGCTTCCAGCAACCGTCCTTGTCCTTTTTCATCGGTTTGGGATTCAACTCCCAGCTGGTGAAATCCCCGGCCAAGGCGACGTGTCCGGCGGTTGGCGCTTGATATGTGAAACAGACCCTCTTGCGAGCTGGTATTTTTGCTGCCATAGACCCATTCTTGACCAATTTAGTTAAACCATCCGGCCCTATTCAACATGAACTGTCTTGCACTTGTGGTCAAGCGGTTTTGGCGCAATTTTCGGCCAACGAGTTGACTCAGGATAAATGTTACCGGGGCTGGGAGGTGGACAAGGGCGCCGCTGATACGTTGACTCATATTCATGGTTACTCAAGAACCAACCATGAGCAAGTCCGCCCAACGTGAATTCTTGGCTGTCTTACACCGCCGCTACCAGCGTGCTGGT